>Ga0116149_1001389_pt1 | contig 29222 bp, 17 predicted proteins | sample AD_UKC057_MetaG_FD_89787 | JGI IMG/M metagenome (GOLD analysis project Ga0116149, IMG submission 89787) | Active sludge microbial communities of municipal wastewater-treating anaerobic digesters from USA - AD_UKC057_MetaG | ecosystem: Engineered > Bioreactor > Anaerobic > Digestate | place: USA...
CCGATCCGAACGGGGCAATCAGACTCCCGGCCTTTAGACCGGGGCATGCGGCCGCTTCAGAGAACCCATTCCGAAGGTGCGCGCCGCAGGAGTTTCGCGCACCGGCAACCGGGCGCGTTTGCGCAAGACAACAGGCGTTTTGCGCTAAACATGAATTGACAGATACGGGACTGCCCTTACGATAATAGCAGGATGCACATGCTCTGGCCTTCGCAGGGAGGCCTGTTGGCTTGTCGTCTGTCCCCCTCATCAGCAGAGGCGCACCAAGAAGAAGGAGATGACCATGAAGACAACCGGCATGTCGGTACTGGTAGCGACGGCGCTTTTCGCGATGATCGCGGCGACGGACGCGGGTGAGATCTTGAGTCTGCCGTTCGACTCTTCGTACGTGGATGGAGGCGGGACGGTGAGGACGGTGGATGCCACAGGCGCCCACACCGACATCCGCATGCGCAACGGGGCAGCGATCGACACTGTGGACCGGGTAACCGGGGCCGGATCGCTCATACTGGACGGCGTGAATGACACGGTTCTGGTGGTGCCGACGGCCGCCACACAGAACTTCGGCGGGGTCGCCCAGCCCAACTGGACCATCGCCTTCTGGATGAAGTCGTCCAACACCGCCCAGACGCAGAAGTATCTCTTCCAGCGCGAGTCCAGCGTGCGGGCCTATCAGAATGCCATCATTTACGAGTACTCCAATGACGCACTGGAACTGTATACCAAGAGTCCCGCCTCGGGCGATGCCCGTCCTGGCAGCCTGCTGGCGGCACCCGCGACCAACTGGACCCACGTGGCCTACACGTACGATGGCTCGACACTGAAGGGCTACGTCAACGGCGAGGAGAAGCTCTCGACCGCCAACAGCTTTCGCTTCTCCACCAATGTGTCAAACATCTCCATCGGCTCTGCCGACTGGAGCAGCGGGCTGGGCGGCTTCCAAGGCAAGATGGATGACTTCCGCATCTATGACACGGCCCTGAGCCCATCCGAGGTGGTGGCGCTGATGCCGTCGGCGCCGGCTGGACGTACGGCCTACTCGTGGCAGGTTCTGAAGGACAACCCGAAGTTCTACTGGAACTTCGATGAGCCCGGCAACACCGCCGCGGCGATCGAGCAGGTCCGCGGGCAGGCCAACGACCAGTTGCTTTCGCAGAACGGGGCCGGGCGCATGACGCACGGCACGATGACCCTGGGGCGGGCGGCCATGCTGAACGGGACCAACCAGTACTTTCTGACCAGCGCCCTCAACGACGCCCAGATGCCCGGCGCATGGGCGGTGGAGTTCTGGATGAAGAGCGACGCCAACTCCGGCAGCCAGGGCGATTACCTGATCAACGCCGGCACCGGCGGTGGAACGGCAGGCAACAACCCCGCCGTCATCTACGACTTCAGCGGCCAGCCCGACAACGAGCTGGAACTCTACGCCGGCAACCGCACCGGCGGGACGGCCGTGCCCCAGGTTAATGACCAGGGCTGGCACCACGTGGTGATGGCGTTCTACGGCAACGGAGCGGGTTTCGGGGTAGCCGACAAGGTGGCCGCCTACGTGGACGGCGCGGCCATCCCGGGCTGGGACCGCGGAGGGTTCTCCTCCGGCTTCGACCTGATCCACAACCTGGCCGTGGGATCCAACGTGCTTGCCGGCGGGGGGAACTTCTTCACCGGACTGATGGACGAGGTGGCCCTGTATGACCTCAGCGGCAGGACCGTGGGCCAGGTGGACGCCGCCGTGAGCGGGATTGCCGCCCACTACAACCTGCGCAACTCGGGCGTCCAGCCGGACCTGTACATGGTTGACGGCAAGACGATCACATACACCTACGACATAGGCTCGCTCGGCGGCGGGACGTATGCCGACCCCGGCAACCGGAAGTTGGTCGACGGGCAGTTCAGTTCCAACGGCGCCACCACCTTCGCCGACAACAACTCCGTCGGCATCCAGGACGCCGGGCCCGATGATGGGCTGGCCCAGCCGCAGATCACCTTTGACCTCGGCTCGGTGCACATGTTGGACTCGATCTGGGTGGATTACCTGATCCGCCACGCCAGCGGCATCTGGGCGCCCGACAGCGTCCTCCTGACCTTCAGCGTGGACGGGCAGACGTTCGGTTCGCCCCTGACGTTCGCCGATTTCAACGACTTCGACCCGAACAACAACACCACCTACCTCCGCCGGGCCATCATTGACCTGGATAACGTGTCCGCCCAGTACGTGCGGATGAACTTCCTCAACGACCATGAGTGGACCTTCCTGACCGAGGTGCAGTTCGTGGCCGTGCCTGAGCCGGCCAGCCTGGCCCTGCTGGCGATGGGTCTGGCCGGCCTGGGCCGCTACGCCCGCCGGCGAAGAAACGGATGAGCATCGCAGTTGCCTTCCGGCAGGCAGGTTCGGAGTTGGGAACAGGTTGCCCCGGCCTGGCGCCTGCACTCGGACACTCGTGACTCGCGTTTCAATACTCCTCCGTATACCCGTCCTTGCCCCGTGCGCAACTACAAATACCTTTTGCGCAATAATCCGTAGGCGGACGGTCCCGGCGCGAGTACGATAACCCGCCATGGCTGCGCAGTCCGGCCGCCGGGCGGTCGGGTTGGAGAATCGCCTATGCGACTCAGGCACGGCTTTACGTTGGTCGAGCTGCTGATCGTGGTGGCAATCCTGTCGCTGCTGCTGGCGATGCTGACGCCCATGCTGACGCGTGCGCGCGAGCTGACCCGACGGGCCATCTGCGCGTCCAACCAGGGGCAGATCGCGCGGGCCTTCTCCATCTATGCGGCCGACAACCGGCAGATGCTTCCCCCCATCGGCTGGAACGATCCGCCCCTGGGCGTGCAGAAGACCAGCAGCACCTACTTCTGGGATATGCCCCTGGCGGACAAGCTGCTGGCGGAATACATCGGCCAGGTCGAGTTGCTGTACTGTCCAAGCTACCTTCTCAACAACCGGTACGTGGAGTGGGGCAATCTGCGGCGCGACCGGCGCTGGGGTGACAATCATAGTGCCCAGTGGTGGTGGTACGGGTGGCCCGAACTGGCGGGCTATCCCACGCAATGGCGGATCTCCGGCTACAACTGCCTGACCCAACCCCAGGCCGGGGCGACCCATCGCGTGCGGTCGATTAACGACCCGCCCAACAAGGTCCTTCTCTTCGGCATGGAGATCAGCTACAACGACTCCGTCTCGCCCACCTGGGGCAACAACTGGGAACGCGAGCACTGGGGCAACGGCCGTCCGGACGGGCAGAACGTGACCTGCGTCGACGGGCACGCCGCCTGGAAGGACTTTCGCCTCATGACGCCTAACATCAGCCGGGGCATGTGGTGGTGGTGGTGGACCATCGAGTAGCCCGCCCGCGGCGCAAATGAGGACATGCACGCTATGACACGCGCGAGCAGAATAATCGTACTGACGTTCCCAGCCGTGGCGGCACTGCTGGCTTCGGCGGCGCAGGCCGTTGATGCGGACGCACTCAGGCTGGTCCTTTGTTGCGGCGAGGAAAACGACCTCTATCGCGTCCTCCAGCAGAACCGCGTGCCCTGCCTGAGAGTGGACACGTCCGAACAGGCGGTCGCGGCGGCCGTGCGGGGCGGCGCGGTCATGGTGCTGGCCGACGGCTACCCGGAGCGGACGACTGATCTGCCCCAGGGTGTGCTGGACGCCGCAGCCGGCAAGAAGCTCCGCCTGTACGTCGAGTATCCGACCAGCCTGGCGGGGCTGAAGCTCGACAAGCCTCGCCGCGCCCGCTACGAACGGGTGGTCGCGGCGGACGACTCTTTCGGTCCGGCATTGCCCCGCCTGCGGATCCTGGCGATCAACGGTCTGCATTTCGTTCCGATCGAGGGGGCCAAGGGTCGCCTGGTGGCGGCCAAGGTGGCGGGGTTCGACTCCGCCGTCTACAGCCTGCCCCCTGCCACCTCGCCCATTCTGCTGGAGCACCCGCGGGGGGACATGCTGGTGGCAACGACCAAGCTGAGCCACTTCCTGACCGGGCGGTACGCCCCGCAGGACGCGTGGCGGGCGGTGTGGGCGGGCGTGTTGAGGTGGCTCATGCCAGAGCGAAAGCCCCCGCTGCTGCTCTGGACGCCTACCGTCCGTCCCGCCTACGGACGCGACGACGCCCTGCCCGCCGACGCGGAGCTTGCCGCGCTGCGGCGCGGGGCGGGGTGGTTCCGCACCTCGAAGTTGTTGATGCACCCCGCCCGAAAGGACGAGGTGGCCCGCTCGCTGGGTCGGGGGCCGGGCCCCCTGGCGGGGGCCGGGCTCGTCCCTACGCCCCCGCCGGGTGCGCCAATCGGCGACGGCTCGATGGGCATCCTCGAAGGTCCGCTCTCGCACATCCAGCATGACGGCAGCCAGCTCCAGAGCGTCTCCATCCGGGGCGACTGCAACGGCGAGTCGGCCATGGCAATGGCGCTGGCGGGCCAGGTGCTGGGCGACCGGGAACTGGGCGCGATCGCCTGCAACCTGTTGGACTTCTACCTGCTCAAGAGCGACGCCCGCAAGAGGGAGCGGGCCGATCCCGCTCACGGGGCCTACGGGCTGGTCGCCTGGGGCATCACCACGCCCGCCTGGTACTGCGCCAACTATGGCGACGATAACGCCCGCATGATGATGGGAACGCTGGCGACCGCGGCCGCCACGGGCCGGGCCCACTGGAACGAGGCGATGACGCTCTGCCTGCTGGCCAATCTGCGGACGACGGGCCAGCTCGGCTTCCGCAGCGACCGCCTGGACATCGGCCCGCTGGGCCGGGGCTGGCTGCCGTTCTTCCGCCGGCGGATCGTGAGCTACTCCCCCCACATGGAGGCGTACCTCTGGGCGTGTTTCCTGTGGGCCTACGACAAGACGGGCGACAAGCTCTTCCTGGACCGGGCCAAGACCGCCATCGCCATGACCATGAACACGTACACGGACGGCTGGCGGTGGATGAACGGCCTGGCCCAGGAGAAGGCCCGCATGGTGCTGCCGCTGGCGTGGTTGGTCCGCGTGGAGGATACGCCGCAGCACCGGGCCTGGTTGCGCCAGGCGCTGGACGGGTTGATCGCCCTCCAGCAGCCGTGCGGGGCCATCCGCGAGGAGTTGGGCCTGCCCGGTCGGGGGGCGATGCCCCCGCCAAGGTCCAACGAGGACTACGGCAAGCACGAAGCTTCCATCATCCAGCAGACGGGCGACCCGGTGTGCGATCTGCTCTACACCAGCAACTTCGCCCTGCTGGGCCTGCACGAGGCCGCCGCCGCCGGCGAGAAGCGGGCCCGGGAAGCCGAAGACAAGCTCGCCGAGTTTCTCGTCCGCATCCAGGTCCGCAGCGAAGCCCACCCCAGCCTGGACGGCGGGTGGTTCCGCGCGTTCGACTTCGACCGGTGGGAGCACTGGGCCTCCAACGCTGACGCCGGCTGGGGGGCCTGGGCCATCGAGAGCGGCTGGACGCAGGGTTGGATCGTTTCGGTCCTGGCCATGCGGCAGATGAAGACCAGCCTGTGGGACCTGACGGCCCGCCTGGACATCAAGCCGCTGCATGCCAGGCTTCGCCCGGTGATGATCCCGCCGAAGATGATCGCGTCGCTCGTGCCCAAGCCGGTTTCTCACGCGGCCGTGGGCAAGAAGCTGACACTGACGCACGCGTACGACAACCGCTACCCCGCCGGCGGGGAAACCGCCCTGGTGGACGGGCTGCTGGGCACCGAAGACTTCCACGACGGCTTGTGGCAAGGCTACTACGGGCGCGACCTCGACGCGGTGATCGACCTGGGCGAGGCGCGGGCGATTTCGAGCGTCAGCAGCCGCTATTTGCAGACGACGTCGGTGGGCATCTATCTCCCCGTCGAGGTGGAGTACGCCGTCTCGCCCGACGGCAAGGAGTTCACCGTGGCGGCCCGCGTGAAGAACACCGTGAGCGAGAAAGAAGCAGGCCCGCTCATCGAGGCGTTCGCCGCGACGCTCCAGGGCGTACGCGGGCGCTACCTCCGCGTGCGGGCCAGGAGCATCGGCAAGATCCCGGGGCATCACCGCGCTCGCGGCCTGCCGGCGTGGCTGTTCGTGGACGAGATCCTCGTCGATCCCGCGCCCGCGCGGACCGGGAAGAGCAAGGCCCAATAGCGCCGCATCTTCGGGAGGCGACTGATGCGCGAGAACATGTTCCGAGCAAGCCGCATCACCCTCCGTGCGAGGGTCCTTTCATGCCTCGTGCTAGTTGGGACCAACGGCTTCTGCCTGGGCGAAGGCCCCAGGCGCGACGTGAGCCTGACGCTGATCCCGCCCTCGCCGATCACTGACCAGATCGCGCTGGACATCCGAGCGGCAGTGTGGAACCACGGGGACAAAGAGGAGGCGTTCGAGGTCTCGATCTATCTGGACCAGGAGAATCCTGAACACCGCCTGCATCGCCAAAACATGCGGGCGCCCGCTGGTCAGGCCCGCCTGTGCCGCACCGCCTGGCCGGCCAAGGGCAGGGCCGGCAAGCACCGCATCATCCTGGTAGCCCAATCGCCGGCGCAGGTCGTGCGGGCCGAGCGGCCGATCGAGGTGCTGGCCACCGGGCAGCGTTCCACGCGGCGGCTGGGCGGGGCCTGGGTGGACATCTACCACCACGACGAGCGGGAGGGCAAGCCGTTCAACGCCGAGCTGGCCCGTATGACCGCCTCCGACTGGCGAGAGCTGGTGGCGGCCATGCACGAGTCCGGGCAGGACGTGCTGGTCATCACCATGATGTTCCAGAACTTCACGCACCGCGGGCGCCACCGCATCGAGACCGACGGCTACGGGGGCAAGGCGTACTACCCGTCGAAGCTCTTCCCCGCTCGCATGCCCGTCGCGTGCGACGACCCGCTGGAGGCGATCCTGACCGAGGCCGACCGCCTGGGCATGCACGTCCTGCCGGGGGTGGGCAATTACGCCTTCTTCGATTACACGCCCGCCTCGCTGCGGTGGTGCAAGCAGGTGGCCGCCGAGTTGTGGGAGCGATACGGGCATCATCCTTCGTTCTACGGTTGGTACCTCAGCCACGAGAAGACCGGCTCGCTGGGCAGCCAGGCCGAGCGTGAGGAGATCGTCGCGTTCTTTGCCGAGTTCACGCCGTTCGTGCGGGCGCTCGCGCCGGACAAGCCCGTGCTGCTGGCGCCCAACAGCTTCGGGTACGGCAGCGAGGGAGCGGTTGAGGCGTACAAGAGGCTTCTGCCGCACCTGGACATCATCTGCCCGTTCGGCTACCACCGTATGCCCGGCCGGGACCTCAGCGGCGAGCAGGCGGCCGAGTTGATGCAGAAGCTCTGCGACCAGGCGGGCTGCCACCTGTGGATGGACCTGGAGAGCTTCGTATTCGGCCCGGGAAGCTCGCTCGTTCCGCGCCCCATCGACGACCTGGTCAGCGACTTCACGCGGTTCGGCAACTTCGAGAAGATCCTGCACTACCAGTTCCCGGGGCTGATGAGTTCGCCGAAGATGGCCCGCCAGCCGGGCGGGCCGGCCAGCGTGAAGCTCTACGAAGACTACCTCCGCTACCTGCGCGAAGGCCCGCCCAAGGGCCTGGAGCACGCCGCCCTGAACAAGCCGGTCTCACTGGCGGCCCCGCCGGACGTGCGATATCCCGGGCGCGGCGCCAAGGGGCTGGTCGATGGGCTGCGGGCGTCCGACAACTACCGCCATCCGCAGTGGCTCGGCTGGTACGGTAACGACCTGGAAGCGACGATCGACCTTGGCCGGCCCACCGACGTGAAGGCCGTCGCCGTCCGCTGTCTCCAGTGCGTCCCAAGCGGGATCTACCTGCCCGTCCGGGTGCACGTGTCGGTCTCGGGCGACGGCAAGGCGTTTAAGGAGATCGCGACGATCCAGCCGACATTGCCGCAGAACGCGCCGGGCCCGCAGGTGCCGATCCTGCGGGCCGACGCCCTCACCGCCCGCGGCCGATACGTGCGGGTGCGGGCCGTCAGCATCGGCACGATCCCCGCCGGCCAGCCCGGCGGCCAGACCAAGGCGTGGCTCTTCGCCGACGAGGTCCTGGTCAACCCAGTCGACTGACCGGACCGCCTCAGCCTACCCGCGCCCCCAGCGCGGGGCCACCTCTTGACCGCCGACCCGTCCAGGACCGGCCAGGATGCCCCAGGCCGCGTCCTGTCGCGCGGGGGGTAGCCGAACCCGCCTTCAAGCTCAAGTCCCGGCCACGGGGCGGCTACGCCCCTCAGCCGCCTTCCGACGGTTCCGACGCCCGGACGAGACCATCCCCAACCCGCCTTGTGCGGGACCCCTCACGGCCACGACCCGTCAGGGGCGGGGCCTTGGGGGTGTCTTCCCGACCGCCCGAACCCTGAAACTCAGGTAAACACCCGAAGGGCGCTTTAGGGCGCTTTTCCCCGCCGGCCGACCCTGGAGCGGCCCATGCCGCCGTCCGTAACCGACGAATCCGCCGACACTTGCCCCCGCGCCCCCCTGCGAACTACCCGCGCCCTCTCGCGCCCTCCATGCGCCCTTCCCGCGTCCTGCCAGCGTACTGTACGCGCCCCCGGGCGAACGGTCGCGCCCTATGCGCCCTGCCGCACGTTCCGAGCGGGTCTCCCCATCGGCCCACCGGCCCATTGTCCCGTTTGTGCTTTCCACCCCGGCCGGGCACGGATACCATAACGTCATTCGAGGCGACGCAGGGCAATGTACGGGGACAGAGCGCGTCGCTGCCCGCATCCCTTAGGGATGGCGTGAATCAGCCACTCCCGTTGGGGTGGCCACCTGCTGGGCCTCGCTGAAACGGAGCGCGAAGTAATGACGTTGGAAAGACGAACCAGCCTTATCGCGACCTTAATCCCGCTACAGATGCTCTGCATAGCCAACGGCGTGAACGCGCAGCATGGCGACAAACCGCGCCCGGAAGCGTGGAATGGTCTGGTTCCCGGCGGGCGCTTCATGGACAGGATCCTGCCTGCGCCCATCCACGACGGGCTGGAGAACGATACGTGGGGCGCCGACGCCGTGCGGCCACGCGACATTCATAATGGAATCGAAGATCCCGCGTGGTCGTATTGGGGCGGCAGGCCCGTTGTGGGGCCGGACGGCAAGTATCACTTGTTTGTCTGTCGGTGGAGAGAGGACAATCCGCGCGGGCATGCCGCATGGCCGACCTCGGTGATCGTTCATGCCGTATCCGACAGGCCAACCGGACCTTTTGTTGCGAAGAAAGAGATCGGACCGGGCCATTTCCCGGAAATCACTCGACTGAAAGACGGCAAGTATGCGGTCTTTCATTTCAATGGATACTATCTGGCCAACAGTCTGGAAGGTCCCTGGACGTCAGTTAAGGAGAAGTCCGGTTTCCACGGGAAGACCACATTCGGCTCGCTCGCCGTGCGCGAAGACGGGAGTTTGCTGATGCTTGACCGCATCATGCGGGTTTGGATCAAGGAGAACGGTGCAGACGATTTCCACATGGTGAATGGCCAATCGATTCGCCCCAAGATTCCCGGCAGATATGAAGACCCCATGGTATGGCGGACGGAAGTCCAGTATCACCTGATTGTCAATGACTGGTACGGCCGTACCGCGTATCACATGCGTTCCAAAGACGGCGTTCACTGGAAAGAGGATCCCGGCGAGGCGTACACCATTGACTTTGACGGGTACGAGGACGGCACGAAGGTCCGATGGTACAAGTATGAACGCCCCAAGGTGTTGCAGGACCAATATGGCCGCGCGACACATTTGTACCTGGCAGTCATTGACGTGCCGAAGAGGGAAGACAAGGGCAAAGACAATCACAGTTCGAAGAACATTGCCCTGCCGCTGGTTGTAGGACGGCGACTGAAAATCCTCAACAGTGACAAGATCACCGCGGATACCAAGACGATACGGTTGCAGATCTGTGCGGAAGAGGGCTTCAATCCTCATACGGATGTCGATGTCGATGCCTTGCGGTTCGGCGCCCCGGAGAAAGTCGACTTTGGCGGTGGCTGTAAGCGGATAGAGTCGGAAGAATCCGGCAAGAACCTCATCGTGACATTCGATGCTACGGGCAGTGGGATTACCGATGACAACTTCGCCGCGAAACTGATTGGCAAATCCACCAAGGGCAAGCTCCTGTTTGGCTATTCGCGCTTGCCGGGAGTGGACTACTCGCCCTATGTTGTCCAGCGGTGAGCGTACGAGGCGCTGGAACGAAGGGCAAAACGGCTGGCGGCCAGCCAAGGCCAGCGCGTGGATCGTGGCACCGATCACTGGCCCTGCCGTGGAAGGCCATCGACCGACAGGAAGCTTCGCAAGTGGCCCGGTCCGGACGGCTGATCGGGACCCGTCAGCGGGTTCAGGCCCGAAGGGCCGTCTCGGAAAGCCCAGGGCGAGGCCTCAGGCCGAGCCCTGGGTACGGGTGATCAAGAACCGATAGCCCTGGAGGGGCGTCTTGGCATCGGGCCCAGCCCTCAGCAGAAGGCCCAAAGCGCCCCTTAAGGGGCTTAGCGCCAGGCGGCCGCAAACCCAGGGCTCCGGCCTTGGGGCCTCGCCCTGGGCTTGCCAAGGCACCGCTTTGCGGTTCAATGGAGCTTCGTGCGCCCAAATCCAAGATCCAAAGTCGGGGGACATCCGTGAGCAAGTCCGTGTGCAGACGGTAGCGGACGATTCTTGCGGGCTGGCCTACACGTCCATTCGGCGTCATCCCGGCCGGGAGCGTCAGTAGTCGTCATGCGAACCGGCCTCTTTCCCCGCGGGACCTTCCACCGTACAATCGTCCCGCAGGGCGGGAATGTGTGAACCGTAACTCCTGCGGAAAGGGTTGGTGACATGCCTGAGAACTTCAGCAACGCGATCAGCCGGCGACAAGTTCTCAAGGGCGGGCTGATGCTGGCCGGCGGCCTGGCCGTGCTGGGGTCGCGGCGAGGCTGGGCGGCGGACGAACGGTCGGCTCGGTGGGCGTTCCTGTCCGACACGCACATCCCGGCCGACACGGAGAACAACTATCGCGGGTTCTATCCGTACCGCAACCTGGAGAAGGTCCTGCCGCAGGTGGCCGCGTGCAGTCCGAAAGGTCTTGTCATCACCGGCGACCTGGCCCGCCTGACGGGCGAGGTCGGAGACTACGATAACCTCAGCAAACTCCTGTCGCCCCTTACCGAGGAGCGGCCGGCGTACCTGGCCCTGGGCAATCACGACAACCTCGCGAACTTTCAGAAGGTGTTTGCCAAGCCGTCCGGCGAGAGACAGTCCGTCAAGAAGAAGCACGTATTGGCGGTCGATGCCGGTCCCGTGCGGTTCCTGCTGCTTGACTCGCTCCTGGCGACCAACCTGACGGGCGGTCTGCTGGGCAAGGCCCAGCGAGCCTGGCTGGAAGGCTATCTCAAAGGCGGCGGCGACACGCCGACGATCCTCTTCTTCCACCACACCCTTGGCGACGCCGACGGGGACCTGCTCGACGCCAATCGCCTGTTCGACATCATCCGTCCGGCCCGCGCGGTCAAGGCCGTCGTCTTCGGCCACTCGCACGCGTACGGCTTTACCGAACTCGATGGCATCCACTTGATCAATCTCCCCGCCACGGCCTACACCTTCGGCAAGGCCCAGCCGGTGGGCTGGGTGGAAGCGCGACTCTCGGCCGAGGGCGCCGAACTGGTCCTGCACGCCATCGCCGGCAACACCGAGATCGACGGCCAGACCAAGACGTTGCGATGGAGATAACGCATTGGAGACAGTCGCAGAAGTCTCCGCAATGCCTCTTGCACTGATCCTGAATTGACGCAGCCCGCCGCAGACAGAATGACCCGCCGTCTGGAGCCGATTGCCATGCCCGCCATAGCACAGTCAAACCAATGTCGCACGCGGCAGACTCCCTTCCCCGGCGCCCGCCGCTGTGTGGCGCCCAATCGAGTCTCCCGTACACATCGGCGGCTGGTCGTCTTCGTGGCGATCGTTGCCTTGTCCGTGGCGGCCACACGCGCTGACGACGCATTCAAACCGTTGGCCCCGGGCGTCGAATACCGCCACGAGGTCCGCTCTGCCGGGCCCCAGTCCATACACGTTCTCCGCATCGGCCGGCAGCAGAAGTGGGACGTGCAGACGGGGCTCGGGAAAGGGACGGTGTGCGGCCTGGAGTCGCTGAGCGGGATCGTGCGGCGGGTGGGCGCCACAGTGAAGAAGCCCGCGGTCGCGGCCATCAACGGCGACTTCTACCTTATCAAGCGGGGACCGAACCAAGGGGATCCGTCCGGCCTGCAGATCATGCAGGGGGAATTGGTCAGCGGGCCCGGCGGCGGGACCTCGTTCTGGATCGCGACGAATGGAGAACCCAGGATCGGCAGGGTGGAGGCGAGATTCCGGGTGATCTGGCCTGACGGAAAGACCCAGACGTCCATTGGAATCAACGAGACCCGCCGCGACGATGGAGCGGTCCTGTATACCGCCGCGTTTGGCCTGCAGCCTGACGAACCGCCAAAGGAAGCGCCGACCACCCGCACCAGGGGCGGCAAGGAGTTCGTTCTGGGTCGCATGGCAGGCCAGCCCTGGTCGCCGATTCGCCCGGGAAAGACGTATTCCCTCAAGATCCTGGAAGTCCGCAACGAGGGCGGCAGCGCCTTGCAGGCCGACAAGGCGATCCTGTCCCTTGGCCCCGGCGCGCCGGCGCCGGCGGCGAAGGCGGGCGACGTCGTCCAGGTGGTGATGGAGACGAATCCGAGTCTCGACGGGGTGAGAACCGCCATTGGCGGGGGCCGCACCTTGATCACGGGGGGCCGGTCGCCCGATCTCGGCCCGGCCAAGCAGCCGCGGCATCCTCGCTCGATGGTTGGGTGGAACGACAGGCACCTGTTCCTGATGGTGGTGGATGGTCGCCGCTCGTCGGCCATCGGCATGACGTATCCGGAGATGGCCGCTCTGGCCAAGGAACACGGCTGCACCGAGGCGTTTGAGCTTGACGGCGGCGGGTCATCGACCCTGTGGGCTGACAAGGTCCTCAACTCGCCGTCCGACGGCCGGCCGCGTGCCCTTGCCAACGCCCTGATCCTGTTCCGCGGGCGATAGGGTGGTTCGCCGCCGGGGCGGCGCCGGAGTTACCGTCCGCCGCTCAACTGGCGGGTGATCTCTTCGAGGCTTCGACCCTTGGTCTCGGGCACGAGCTTGAAGAAGAAGTATGTCGCCACCGCGCAGACGCCGGCCAGCGTGAACATGGCTGTGTGCGTGCCGAACGCAGCCTCGTACCAGGGAAAGGCCAGGGCGGTCAGCATGTTGGTGGACCAATTGACGAAGGTAGCGATGGAGGCGGCCCGCCCGCGGAGGCGATTGGGGAAGATCTCCGGCGTCAGCACCCAGATCACTCCGCAGATGGAGACGGCCAGGAAGCCCATGTACGCGCAGATCAGCAGGGCCACCAGGACCGGCGGGGCCTGGATCAGCATGAACAGGCCCACCAGGCCCAGGGCCACCGTGACGGCGGCCATTCCGCCGATCAGCAGCGGGCGGCGGCCCCAACTGTCGATCTTCCAGACAGCGATGACGGTGCCCGCGAAGTTCACCAGGCCCAGCACGACCATCCACTGAAACGACGTCGCCAGGCCGCTGCCCTTCAGGATGGTCTCGCCGTAGTAAACCACGATGTTCACGCCGGTGAGCTGCCCGAAGAACGAGAGCCCGACGCCCACGATGAGCGCCAGGCGCAGACCCGGCTGGAACAGCTCGCGGATCGATCCGGTCTCCTGCGCCAGCGAGCCCCGGATGGCCGCCATCTCCGCCCGGGCCGCGGGGCCCTCGACGGCGGTCAGGATCCGTATGGCCCGCTCGTCCCGCCCGGCCTTGACGAGCCATCGCGGGCTCTCGGGAATGATGAACAGCAGCAGGAAGAACGCGGCCGCGGGCACGGTCTCCATGCCGAACATGGACCGCCAGGCCTCGTTGACCATGATCCACTGGAAGAAGCCCGGATCCGCGACCGCCTCCGGGTAGCCCGCGCGGTACTGGCTCAGCAACCAGTTCGACAGGTACGCGACGAGGATGCCCAGAACGATCGAGAGCTGGAACAGCGCCACCAGCCGCCCGCGCAGGCGCGCCGGGGCGAATTCCGAGATGTACATCGGCGCGATCACCGAGGCCATGCCCACGCCGATCCCGCCCAGGGCCCGCGCCCAGGTCAACACGGCGAAGCTTGGCGGGATCATCGAGTACAGCGCCGAAATGAACAGCAGGACCGAGGCGGCGATCAGCGAGGGCTTTCGGCCGTAACGGTCGCTCAGCCATCCGGCCAGGGCGGCGCCGGGAATGCAGCCGAGCAGAGCGGAGCTCCCGAACCACCCGACGAGGATCTTGCTCAAGGCGAACTGGCGTTCGATCATCGAGACGGTGCCGGAGATGACGGCTGTGTCGAATCCGAAGAGGAAGCCGCCCAGCGAGGCCACGAAGCACAGCCTCACCAGGTACCAGGCGCCGCCGCGGGGGCTGCCCCCCGCCGCCAGGTCCACGCCAGCGCCCTGCACGGGCGCGCCGGTCGGTTCGGTCATAGCGTAACTCCTTCGAGGAGCTTCCAGCAGTACCACTGCATCCGCGGCAGGTGGAAGGGCCCCTTCCACATGTTGCCCTTGAGCGGCGTCGCGACCTGCCCGTCGCGCCGCAGATAGCCGTACCACTCCCCGTGCTCGCGGTCGGGGAAGTGCGCGTACGTCCAGTCGTGCACGCGCCGATGCCACTGCTCGTACTTCACCTGCCCCGTGACCTGGTGGGCCAGCAGCGTCGCGATGATCGCCTCGTTGTGCGGCCACCAGAACTTCATGTCCTGCCAGTACTCCGTCGGCGACAGGCCGCGGGCGTCGCGGTAGTACAGCAGCCCGCCGTACTGGTTGTCCCACCCCAGCTCGAGCGACCAGTCGATGATGGTCGTGCCCAGGCGCACCAGCTCCGCGTCGTCGCCCCGCAGGCGGGCCTCGCGGAGGATGAACCAGCCGGCCTCGATCGAGTGGCCGGGGTTGATCATCCGCCCGTCGAAGTTGTCAATGAACTCGCCCTTGGGCCCCACCGTCTCCAGCAGGCAGCGGAATTCCTCCTTGAGGAAGTCGCGGCGGATCTCGTCGATGGACTCCTCGATCACCTGGCCGCACAGCGGGTCGTCGCTCGCCTTGCGCAGCTCCTGGGCGGTCACGATCAGGATCATGGGCATGGCCAGGCCCTTCATCGGCCGGACCGCGGGGTCCGTCTTGGCCGCACAAAGCCCCGGCGTGCGATGGTACCGCAGCACCATGCGGAAGATATCCATCGCCTGCCGCGTGAACGCGTCCTCGCCCGAGGCCAGGCCGTACGCCGCCAGGGCGACCGCCGCGAAGCACTCCGAGAACAGGTAGCGGCGTTTTCGCAGCGGCCGGCCCTCGCGCGTGACCGAGAAGTACATCCGCCCGTCGCTATCGAAGCAGTGACGGTTGAGGAAGTCGATACCATGGCGCGACAACTCCAGCCACTTCGGGTTCTTCTCCACCGTGTTGTACAGCGTGGCCAGCAGCCAGGCGAAGCGCCCGTGAACCCAGACCGCCTTGTCGGTCTGGAGCACGCGGCCGTCGCGGTCCAGGCAGGTGAGGTAGCCGCCGCACCTGCGGTCGATCGCCCGGGGAATCCAGAAGGGCAGGGTGTCGTTCAGCAGGCCATCGCGGTAGGTTACCAGGAACTCGTGAACTCGACCGGCATCCATATTTGAAGCACCTCGGTCTTTCTACTGCGGGCGGAAGGGTTCAAGCCCGCAGAAATTCCGATACGCGTTGAGGGCGGCGAGATAGTTCTCCGCCGGCACGCTGGCCGTGATGGCGTTGCTGGCACAGAGGATATGTCCGCCTTGACCGCGGCCCGCTTCCAGGCAGTCCAGCGTGTGGGATTCTACCTCCCGGGGCGAGGCAAAGCTCAACACATTTCCGCAGTCCAGGCTGCCGTAGAGCGTGATCCGCCGGCCGTAGCGCCGCTTCAGGTCGCGCATGTCCATGCCGGCGTGCAGGTCGATCTCCAGGTAGCCGTCCACGCCGCAGCCCAGCAGGAAGTCGTCCAGGACCGGCCCGAGCTGGCCGTCGCTGGCGTTGACCGCCCATCGCCCGTGCCGGTGGACGCGGTCGGCACAGACGCGGACCTCCGGCACGATGAACGCGCGGTAGAGCTCCGGCGAGACCATCAGCGTGTTGCCCGCGAAATCGCCCCCGACGCCGATCTGGTCGATGCCCAGTTCGACGTACTTCTCGATGGCTGCCAGCGATCGCCGCGTCGCCTGGCGGAAGTGCGCGTGGGCGACCGGCGGGTCCAGCACCATCGTCATCATCAGGTCCACGTTGGTCCACAATCCGTGCTCGTATGCGGGCGCCAGGATCGGCAGATCCACGCCTCGCCGCTCCATCTCCTGCCGCAGGAAGACATACACCAGCAGGGCGTCGTCGCTCGGACCGGCCGGGGCAGCCGCCGCGGCCGCCGCCAGTTCCTTCACCCGCTCGACCGGATCATCCGAGGGGATCGCCGGCGGCATGTGCAGCCCCGCGTCACGCTCCCCCGCTCGCGGGTTGGGCCACACGTACATCATGTCATGGCCCAGCAGGCAGGCCAGGTCCAGCCGGTCGATGGCTGACTGGCGCACCGTGCCCTCGAAGCCCAACTCGTCCAACGCCTCGCCCCAATGCGACGGGTCCGCCGCATACGGCCGTCCCAGAAAGGCATCCGCCAGCGGCGAGAGCAGTACGTACTCGAACATCGGCGTACGGTCCGGCTGGACGTGACGCAACGCAGACTCGACTCGTTCTCGCGGTGTCATGCTCATGGTCCGGAAACCTGGCCACCCCGTCCGGCCGCGGAAGGCCTGGCCGCCATGCCGCCGTCCGCGGCCTCCGCCTTCCAGCCATCGTACGCGGGAAGCCGCTATCCGGCTATGCAGGACTGCGCAAAAAGATTGTCCAAACGCGCAACGGTGGTACAATCATATGCGTACTTTGTGGAGCCTGTCGATGAGCAAGACGCAGCACGTAGCCCTGGTCCTGCAGGCCGACGTCGGCTATCACCTGCGGATCATCTCGGGCATCGCCCGCTATGCCCGCCAGCACACGTCCTGGGTGCTGATCCCGTTCCACGACTCGTATTTCCGGGTCCTCCGCGATCTGAGCGCCCAGGACGTGGACGGCATCATCACCCACATCCACAGCCCGGCGCTGGCCCGGCACGTCCGGTCGCTACGGTTGCCGGCGGTCAACGTGTCAGGCTTTCCCCACAACATGGCCCAGGTTCTCAGCGACCATCGGGCTGTCGGGCGGTTGGCCGCCGAGCACCTCCTGGAGCGCGGGCTGCGAAACTTTGCTTTCTGCGGCTTGCGAAAGGCCCCATGGTCGGCCGGACGATGCGAGGGCTTCCGCGACCGCCTCCGCCAGGCCGGCTTCGACTGCACCATCCACGAAGCTTCACACAGTACGTTCTTCCCCAGCGCCCGCAACTGGGACGCGGCAGCCGAGAGCCTGGGCGAATGGCTGGCCTGCCTGCCCAGGCCTGTGGGCATCCTGGCGGCCAGCGACCCGCTCGGACGGCAGATCACCGAGAGCTGCCGCAGCCGCGGCATCCATGTCCCCCGTGACGCCGCTGTCATCGGGGTGGATAACAACGAGTTGTTCTGCCAACTGTCGAACCCGCCGCTGTCCAGCGTTGACGAGAACTGCGAGCGGATCGGCTACGAGGGGGCCGCCCTGCTGGATCGCCTGATGAACTCGCGGCGCGTGCGGCGACAACTCGTGGTCGTGCCTCCTCGCGGCGTGGTCGCCCGGCACTCCACCGAGATCGTCGCCACCGACGATGCCGTGGTGGCCCACGCTGCCGAATTCATCCGCCAGAACGCATGCCGCGGGATCACCATGAAAGACCTGCTGGACGAAGTGCTGGTTTCTCGGCGATGCCTCGAGCTTCGGTTCAAGCGCTTCCTCGGCTGGTCCCCCACCGCGGAGATCCGCCGCGTGCAACTCCAGAAAGCCAAGGAACTGCTGGCCGACACCGACCTGTCCATGCCCCAGATCGCCCACGCCACCGGGCTCTCCAGCGCCGAACGGTTGAGCGTGATCTTCCGCCGCGAATTGCGGACCACGCCTACCCAGTACCGCAAGGCGGCCAGGCGCGGCAGCGGCCCGGACGAGTGAGCCCCCGGCGGCGCCACGTTGGGCGTCAGCGGAAACGTCCGTTGGCTCAAGCCACCGATGCACCTTGGGGACTTCCCGGGACCCCTGCTCCGTATCGACAGAAACTTTTCAAATGGGGTAGGCGCAGTTCCCCGGAGAAGTATAATGGATGTAGTCCGCCCTGCCAGCAGGAGACGGGCACATCGTCCGGCAGAACTCAAGTCGCACTTTCTGGTCGGCAAGCGAGCGAGAGTTAGCAGCATCACGTTTGTTTTCGATGCTGCTCCAAAGCGAGAGGTGAATCATGTTTCTATCGTACCGTACGCTCCGGTGGGCGCTCACTCTGTCACTGTGCGTCGCAATTGGCGCGATGGCCCACGCCGGCCCCATCGCCCCTGGCAAGGTCTCGTCCGGGGAACTCAGCCGGATGCAGCTCCTGTACGCGGTGGACGACGGCCTGTTCGACTTCAACGACGCCTACACGGTCGACAACTCCGCCAGCATTGCGACCGGTTCCTTCGCCCGCGTGGGGTACTACGTGGAGTTGGGGAGCAACTGGGTCTGGGTGTCCATGGACACGTTCAGCACCAACCCCACGATGCTCGGCGTGCCCAAGGCGGGGACCGGCATCGTCGAGAACGGAACGCTGGTCGGCAACCTGCACGTCGAGACCAACACCGGTTCCCCCGTCACGGCCGGGACGTACGCCAACGGGATCATCGAGTTCTGGGCCAGCAACTACAACGCCAACGGCGGCAGCCTCTACGGATCAAATGACTCGAAGTACGACTGGAAGGACAGCGGCGGCACCACCGGCGGCGGGCACGGTTCATTTCAGGTCTTCACCCTTAACGACACGCTCACCAGCGGAAACACCGTGTTCGGCATCACCGCCAACGGCGGCAGCGGAATCGGGGACCAGGTCCCCGAAGGATCCAACGGCAGCCGGGACTGGACCTTCGGCCCGAACACGGGCACCTACGGAACCAGGAATCTGGAAATCTGGGTGGGCCCGTTTGGGGAACTGACATGGGACGCCGCCGGCAACGGCAACTGGGGACAGGCCCGCTGGGTGGGCAGCCCGCCCACGTATCCCGACGCGTACACCAAAGCCGTCATCGGCAGCGACATCGTCACGGTGGAGGCGAACCACGCGGCCCTTTCGTTGACAATGACTGGCGGGCAGGTCTCCGTCGGCGCGGGCAACACCCTCGCCGTCACGGGCAGCCTGGACGCCTCCGCCGGCGCGATCACGCTGGGCGCGGGCTCGACCCTGAAGGTCGGCAGCGGCACGATCGGTTCCCTGGCCACCACCGGAAACTCCACCATCGAAGTGAGCGGCGACCTGAGCGTCTCCGGATCGACGTACAACGACCAGGGCATCGCGGGCACCATGATCAAGCGGGGAGCGGGCACGCTCTCGCTGAACAACGCTTCCGGCAGCGGCGTCATCGCCGCCGATACGACCTTCCGTATCGACGCCGGGACGTTGAAGGCCGTCGGCGCCGACCCGCTGGGGGGCAGCGCGCAGGTCGTGCTCAACGGCGGACAACTCCACATCGATGGGCCGCCCGTCACCGTCGGGGGCCTGGCCCACTACGGGTACCACATCACCAACGATACGCCCCTGGACCTCAACAACAACGCCGGAATGATGGGCGGCACCAACCCGGCCGACCCGACCCTCGGAACGGGATTCTACGGTCAGGCTGTGCTGACCGACGGCCCGGGCGGGCGGGGCCTCGACTTCAACAGCGACGGCGACTTCACCGCCACCGGCGCCGTCGGCCAGAACGACAATTACGGAAACCTGTTTATCGGCATGCTTCACGTGACGCCCGCGACCGCGGGCAACTGGGTCCTGCGGGCCGCCCAGGACGACGATCGCTCCGGCATCTGGATCGACCTTAATCAGGACGGGGCCTTCCAGTCCACCACGGCGGGTCTCGGGTCGGACCGGGGCGAGCAGCTTCGCTGGGAGAATGGCGACTCCGCGGTGGTCAACCTGGCGGCAGGCGACTATATGGTCGGCTTCATCCACCGCGAGGGGAGCGGCGGGTCGGGAGTGGAGTATCGGGTCCTCGCGCCGGGCATGAGCGGCGAGCAGACCATCAAACCGACGGCCGCCAGCCAGTTCGGAATGTGGGCCCCCGTGTCCCTCGCCCCGGCGACCGCCATCCAGCTTCCGGGGGCGATCGACATGACCGGCACGGCACTGACGGTGACCGACCATTCGACCCTCACGGCCGCGAGCCAGGTGGGCGCCGCCTTCGGAACCGTGAGCGTGCAGGACGGCACGTCCCTGACGACGGGGGGCGACGTGCCGGCGATCAGTTTCACGCAGGCCCTCCTCCCCGGCGGCAGGAGCACGTATAAGCCTGAGGTGCCCACCACGCTGACGGGCGCCCTGGGCCTGCCGACGCCCGCCGCGCCTGCCACCCTGGTCGCGGCCGGCAAGTCCGACCTCATCCTGGACAAGGCCCCCGCCGGCAGCATGGCAAACATGACCTTCGAAGCCAAGTCCGGGCGGATGGTTCTCGACTACGCCAACGGCGATCCGACCGGCGGAGCACCCCTGGTGGCCACCGGCGGCACCTTTGCCGTCAAGGGAGTCTATGACCCCAATGCCTCGGTCCCCAGTTCGCTGGGACACTTCGGCTACCACTTCAACAACGACACGCCGATGGACCTGAACGGCAACGGCGGGATGATGGGCGGCGGCGACCCCACCACCGCCGCGGACTTCTTCGGAAGAGCGTTCCTCAAGGACGGCCCCGGCGCGCGCGGGCTTGACTTCAACAACGATGGCGACTTCATGAACACCGGCGCCGTCGGCATCACCAACAACTATGGCAACCTCTTCGTCGGCACGCTGCACGTGACGGCCGCCACGGCCGGCAACTGGGAGCTGCGCGTGGCCCAGGATGACGACCGCTCCGGCATCTGGCTCGACCTCGATCGGGACGGCGTCTTCGAGTCCAGCACGTCGGGACTGGGTTCCAACCGCGGCGAGCAGCTACGCTGGGAGAGTGGCAGCGCGGCCGTCGTGAACCTGGCCGAGGGGGACTACATGGTCGCCTTCACGCACCGCGAGGGCGGCGGGGGTTCAGGGATCGACGTTCGCTACAAGTCTCCTCTCATGGCCGGCGAGGCGGTCGTCAACCCTCAGGACCCGGCCCAGGCGGGCGTGTGGAGCGCCCGCGGCGGCGTCGGCGGGGTGGACATGCAGACCACGCTGACGGTGGATAATGCGTCGATGTCCGGCGCCCTGGATCACATGGGCTACCACATCAACAATGACGGCCTGGCGCTCAACCTCGACGGCAACGGGGGGATGATGGGCGGCGGCGCCCCGACGACGTTCCAGAACTTCTACGGGCAGACGTTGCTCATCGACGGGCCCGGCGGCCGGGGGCTGTATTTCACCAGCGACCAGGACTTCAAGGACGCGGGCGTGATCGCGTCGACCCAGAACGACAACTACAGCAATCTGTTCGCCGGGGAGTTCCACGCCCCCGTCGCCGGCAACTATGAATTCCGCATCCCCAACGAGGACGACGTCGGCGAGATGTGGCTGGACCTGAATCGCAACGGAGTCTTCGACATCGCCAGCGGCGAGAAGATCATCACAGACGGCAACCACAATGCCGTGACGCTCTCCCTCCCCGCCGGAGATTACATGCTGGCGGTGACCCACCGCGAAGCCGGCGGCGGCTCCCGTATTGAGGCGATGTTCAAGACGCCCGCCATGTCCTCGCTGGCCTACATCAAGCCCGGCGACGCCGCCCAAGCCGGCCTGTGGTCGACCCTGGAGCCCACCTCCACCCTCGAACTCCTCAGCGACACGACCACGAACCTGAGAGAACTGGTCCTCAAGAAGGGCAATCTCCGGATCACCGGCGGCAGCCTGCTGACGATCGAGCAGGCGAGCATCCCGACGACCACCAGCGGCAGGGTCGGCCTGATTACGGAGACGACGACCGTTCTGACCGATCAACTCGGCCTCAACGGTAATGGACAGACCGTGCGGATCGCCAAGCGCGGCCCGGCCGATCTGATCCTGAACAAGGCGGGCACGGGCCTGGACAACGCCACGTTCCTGGCGCAGGAGGGACGGTTGGTCGCCGTGCACGGCTCGAATCCGTTCGGCGGGGCCTCCCTGGAGATCAATGGGGGCGAGATCGTCCTGTCCAGCGCCGGAGGCAATGTGACCTACGATAACCCGCTCCACGTTTCCGCCAACGGCACGGTGACGGCCGGGCAGGCCGGCGGCGGCGTGGCCGGACCGCTCACGGTGACTCTGGGCAGCACGGCCAACGGAGTGAACATCGACCCGGGCAAGACGCTCACCCTGCGCTCGACCGACAACTACTCGCTCAACGTGGCCGGGCAACTCACAGGCAGCAACCTCAAGGTCACCGAGGGAACCGTGGCCCTGCGCGGCGGAGACACGGTCGTCAACATGGACCTCAGCGGCGGCACGGTCAGCACGCCGGGCCTGACCGTCACGGGGCAGTTGACGCTTGGCAAATCGACCTTCTCCGCCGCCACGGGATCGTTCCAGGCGGCCGGCGACCTGACGACCAGCGGGCCTGGCACGATCATCCTGGGCGGCGCGGGCTCGGTCCTGATGGCCCAGGGGCCCCTGGTCAACAACGCCCAGGGGGTTTTCTACGGAACCGCCAGCGGCAACACCAACGAGACCGCCCGCAACCCGGGCATTGCCACGAGCACTATCGACAACTTCACCCAGACGGAGAACTCGATCGCCGGCAACACGACGGAGATCTACACCGGCTGGTTCTACGACGCCGACGGCCACATCTCGTTTACCGAGTACCAGGACGACAACGGCCGGATATGGATCGACGGCGATTACATCGGCGAGGACCCGATCACGAACAGCGGGACGCTCCTGCTTTCGGACGATACGTGGAATCTGCGGTCCTATAGCACGAATACGGGCTCGCACCCCAATCGAGACGCCAATGCCGCCGACATCGCCACCGCTCCCGGATGGCACAGCTTCGAGTTGCGGATCAGCAACGGAGGCGGCGGCAGCGGAGTACAGGGGTATCCCGGCTTCGGTGTCGACCCGACCGGCGGCAGCAACTTCATCAATCCCAAAGACGGACTGATCAACTTCTTCACCTACGACCTCAGTCAGACCTATATCGCCCCGGCCCTGATCACGGAGCGCCTGACGGGCACGGGCGCCATCGTCGGCGACGTGGAGTTGGCTGCCGGCGCCACCCTGGCCCCGGGCGGCAGCATCGGCCGGATCGACATAGCCGGCGACCTGACGCTGGGGACCGGAGTGGTCTACGAGTGGGAATTGGCGCCGGGCGGATCGGCCGATCTCGTCTACGGCAACGGTGGCCTGCTGACGTTGGGCCAGTGGACTGTCCGGCTGATGGACCTCGGCGGCTTCTCCCGTCCGACCGACGTGTGGGAGTTGTTCGCCAACTTCGAGGTAGACTCCGTGGGCCAGTGGGATATCGACTACAGCGGCGCGCCCATCGAGTGGAATGGCGCCTGGATCTACCAGGACGGCACGAATGTCTACCTGACGGGCCTGAGCACCGTTCCCGAGCCGGCCACGATGGCCCTGCTGGGCATGGCGGCATGCGGCCTGGGCGGCTACATCCGCAGACGACGCGCCGCCTAGACGCACGGGATAGCCGGATTCGCATCCCGGGCCCTGTCGGCCTCCCCAGGCCCCAGGGCCCGGTTCTTTTGTGCCTGTTTCCGGTTTCGAGAGAAGGACCGATTCCTCCGGTCGCTCCACCCCGCTTGGCGGCAGCCATACCGCAAATCACTGCGATCACGTCGGGCGCCGTCGTCTTGCATTCGTCCGCGTACACAGGCGGCTTGCGGTCGGACGAGTGTGGCGGTAGCATTCGAAACAACCCAAGGGAGCCCCAGAGACCATGAAGGACTTTGACCAATTGCTAGCCGAAGTCGAGAAGCACCCGAAACGCCGGGTGGCGGTCGCGGTCGCCCAGGACGCGTACGTGCTGGAGGCGGCCGTCCGGGCCGATGAGGGCAACATCGCCGACTGCGTCCTCGTAGGCGACGAAGGCGAGATTCGGCGCATCGCCGCCCAACGCGACATCCCCCTGAACGCCGTGGAGATCGTCCACGAGGCCGAGCCCCTCCACGCCGCCGCCCGGGCCGTGCAACTCGTCGCCGACGGGCAGTGCGAGATCCTGATGAAGGGCTACATCCACACCGATGACTTCCTCCGGGCCGTCCTCGACAAGGCCCACGGACTGCGCACCGGGTCTATCATGAGCCACGTCTTCGTCGTCGAGTGGACCGCCCAGGACAAGTTGCTGTTCATCACCGACGGGGCCATGAACATCGCGCCCAACCTGGAACAGAAGGCGGCGATCCTCCTCAACGCGGTGCACCTGGCCAACCTGTTCGGCCTGCCCGAGCCCAAGGTGGCAGCCCTGGCGGCGGTGGAACTGGTGAACCCGGCCATGCCTGCCACGCTCGACGCCGCCGCCCTGGGCGCGATGGCCCAACGAAACCAGTTCGTGCCTCACGCCATCGTGGACGGGCCGTTCGCCCTCGACAACGCCATCTCCCCCGCCGCCGCCGCCCACAAGAAGATCACAGGTCCGGTCGCCGGGCGGGCCGACATTCTGCTCGTGCCCGACATCGAGTCAGGCAACATGCTGGCCAAGTCGATGGTCTACTTTGCCGGGCGGCGCATGATCGGGCTGCTGCTTGGCGCCAAGGCCCCGGTCGTCCTGACCAGCCGGGCCGACACCACCGAGGCCAAACTCCTCTCCATCGCCGCCGCCGTCCTCATGGTCAACCGCAAGCGCCAGACCCAACTCAAGGTCGGCAAGGTGCATTTCTGACGGCCGGCGCCCAGGCGTTCCCGATTGCCTCCCCGTGGTCCCCCGAGGAATGAAAAAGCCGCCGGCGGGAGTCAATCCCGTCGGCGGCTGTTCTTTTCCGCTCCTCAGCCCGCCTCGCACACAGGCGGTCCGGGACGATTATTTCTTCTTCTTGGGCTTGTCCTGGCTTTCGGCAGCCAGAGCCTCCAGGGCCGAGATGGGGTCAATCTCTTCCGTCGCGGGCTCCAGGTCGCCCAGGATGACCTCCTCGTCGCCCTCAGCCTCGGCGGAAACGTCCGCCTCGAGATCGATCACTTCGGCCTGGGCGGCCTCGGCGGTCTCCGCCATCCGCTGGCCACGAGTCTTGACGGGGTGGATCTCCTCGGGCTGGCCGTCGACCTGGACGGTGAAGATGACCGGCCCGATGACCAGGCGGTCGCCGGCCTTCAGTTCCACCTCGGTGATCCGCTTGTTGTTGACGTATGTGCCGTTGGACGAGGCCAAGTCCTTCGCCTTGATCTGGTCGCCCGCGGCACTGATCTCGCAATGCCGCCGGGAAACGCTGACCAGCGGAATCTGCAGATCGCAGTTCTCGCCGCGCCCGATGACGGTAACGGCGCTGCGGACGGGGAAATCCTTCCGCTGACCGTTCGTCTTGAACATCACCAAATTGACGTCCATACGCTAACCTCTGTAAGTGCTAGAGAATGGCATTTCCTGCACGTGAGAAAAGTGCCGAATCGGTATAGTATTCTAGAGTGTGTCCCGATTCCTGCAAGAAAAAACCTGCGGAAGTTTTGCCCGCACCCGCGGCAGCGGCCCTGTACGTCCACGTCCCGTTCTGCCGCGCCAAGTGCCGCTACTGCGACTTCTACTCCCTGGTCGCCGAGCCGTCGCTGGCCCGCCGCTATGTCCGCGCCTTGCGGCGTGAGTGGGCCCGCCACCGGGAGCGCCTGGCCCGCCCGCTGACCAGCACGTTTGTCGGGGGCGGCACGCCGTCGGCCATCCCCATCGAGTTGCTGGACGACCTGCTGGCCCTGACAGGCGAACTCTGTGACACCCACGGCGAATTCACGGTCGAGATCAATCCCGGCACCGTCGACGCGAGCCTGGCCGACCTGCTCGTCCGACGCGGGGTCAACCGCGTCAGCATCGGGGCCCAGTCGTTCGATCCGGGCGAGTTGCGTCTCCTGGGGCGAATCCACGACGCCGGGCAGACTGGCTCGACGGTCCGCCTGGTTCGCGACCGAGGCATCGAGAACTTCGGCCTGGACCTGATCTACGGCATTCCCGGCCAGGACGTGTCCTCGTGGCGGCGGACACTCGGGCAAGCCCTGGACCTGGGGATTGCTCACCTGAGTTGCTACGCGCTGAGCTTCGAGCCCGGGACACCCCTGGAGGACGATCTGCGCGCCGGCCGGGTCCGGGAGGTGGACGAGTCCGTCCAGCGGGAGTGCTACGAACTGGCCATCGACCTGGCCCGCCAGGCGGGCCTGGAGCACTACGAGATATCCAACTTCGCCCGCCCGGGTCGGCAGTGCGTTCATAACCTGACGTACTGGCACAATCGACCCTACCTCGGGCTGGGCCCGGGCGCCGCCAGTTATCTGGACGGGCAGCGGCGAACGAACGTGCCTGATCTGGCCGCCTACCTGGCAGCCGTCGAGGCGGGGCTTTCGCCGCCGGCAACGGACGAGTGCCTTGTCGGGAAGCGTCACCAGGCCGAGACGCTCATGCTGGAATTGCGGTTGATCGAGGGGGTGGACCGGCGGGCCTTTGCCTCGCGGTTCGGCGTGGACGTGGTGGAGGCCTTTTCGAGCACCATTTCCCGCTATGCCGCCCAAGGGGCGGTGGTGGTCACGCCGGACCGGGTCCGTCTGAGTCGCCGGGCGTTGTTCGTCGCCGACACGATCCTGGCGGACCTGCTGGCCGAGGTGAGTCTGTAGTGATTGCTCCGTCGGTGCGGGGCGCCCCCATTTCCCGTTCTGTAAAAATCCATGTCGGTTAATGAATCCCCAGGGGTGGGTCTCCGATAACAGGAGTGTGAGGAATTGCCGGGACCAGTGCGTTTGCCGCTCTGCAAGGCGAATGGTAGGTTTCCATTGGAGTCCTTCGAGACTGCGGAAACACGGCAAACCAACCGCGAGGTTGGGACGCAAAGCGTAGAGTCCCACGAGGACAGTCTTGCTGCCCGCGAGTCGGTCGCAACGTCGATCTTCCCGGCAGCAGTGCCTCGTTGTCGCTCGCGCAGGGCGTCCAGGAGAGGATCATGGCGTTGAAGATCGTCAGAGGCAAGAGCCTGCCCATCGGGGTGGACATCGGCACGACGGCCGTCAAGATGGCCCAGTTGCGATCCACCGAGGAAGACATCGAGCTGTTGGCGGCCGGGGCGGCCATTGTTCCCACATACTGCCGAGAGGATCTGGGGGACCGCCTCGACACCATCGCCCAGAACGTCCGCAAGATTCTCAAAACCAACGCCTTCCGGGGGCGCGAGGCGATCCTCTCGCTGCCGGCCGAGGCGACCTTTGTCCAGCATGTCAAGCTGCCGCGGATGACCCCCCAGGAGATACCCGTTGCCTTGCAGGTGGAGTTGCAGGGCAAGCTCCCCTATCCGGTGGAAGACGCGGTCATTCGGTTCGTGATTGCGGGCGAGGCCTACGGTGACGGCGACCCCAAGCAGGAGATCATCGCCATCTGCACCGCTCGTCACGTGCTGGACCGCTACCTCGCGATGGCTCGCAAGGCCAAGCTGGATATCGTCGGCGTGAACGTCGAGTCGTGCGCGGTGGTCGAGTGCTTCGCCCGTCTCTTCCGGCGTTCCAGCGACACCAGCCGCACGATTCTCTTCATCGACCTGGGGGCGGCCAGCACGCAGGTGGTGTTGGCGCACGGACCCCAGATTGTCTTCGGGCACAACCTGTTCTACGGGCAGGAGGTGATCGACCGGGCGGTGGCCGACGGCATGCGGATCACCGTGGAGCAGGCCCACGCGATGCGGATGGACCTGATCAAGGGCAAGAACGAGGGGCTGGCCGAGGACGAACTGTACCGGCTGATGAACCCGACGCTGGACCAGTTGGCCGGGGAGTTGACCAAGTGCCTTCGCTACTACGAGGCGGTATTCCGCAACCAACCGGTGGAGCGGGCGATCTTCGTGGGTGGCGGGGCCTATGACAAGCGGCTGTGCCAGATGCTGGCGCAGCGGCTGAACCTGCCCGCGCAGGTTGGCGACCCGCTGGTGCGGATCAAACGGGTCGAGGGGGCGGGACTGGGCATTGGGTTGGACCGTCGCGAACCGCAGCCCGACTGGGCAGTGGCCGTGGGCTTGAGCCTCGGCGCGGCGGCTTGAGGAGACGTCATGAGCACGATTAATCTACTGCCGACCGACTACCTGGCCAACCGGGCCCGCCGCCGGGCCAACGCCCTGTGCCTGGGGATGTTCCTGGTGGTCATGTCGGGCGTGCTGGGCGCAGCGTTGGTGAGCGAACAGAGCGCCAGGCGGACGCGAGAGGTCCGTGATCGCATCGATGCCTCGTACGCGGACGCCGCCAAGAACATCGCCGAGATGTACCAGCTCGACCAGCAGAAGAAGAACATGTTGCGCAAGGCGGAGTTGACCGGGTCGCTGGTGGAGCGGGTTCCGCGATCCACGGTGCTGGGCGTGATCACTAACGCCCTGCCCGTCGACGCCTCGCTGACCAAGATCACCATGGGCACCAAGCGAATCGTCAGCCTGGTCAACAGTTCACCGGTCAAGGGCGGCAAGCCCGCGACCAAGTTTCAGGCGGCTGCCCAGCAGGCCGCGCAGGTGACCGCAACCACGGTGGAGATGGAGATCGCCGGCCTGGCCAGAACCGACGTCGACGTGGCTCGGTTCATCGCCGCCCTCCACCGGTGCCGGCTCATGACCAGCGTCGACCTGGTCTATAGCCAGGAGAAGATGATCCAGAAGGTCCTCATGCGCGAGTTCCGCGTGAAGCTGGAACTGCTCCAGAACACCGACGCCATCGACGTGGTCAAGGAGATGGAGCAGGAGTTCCAGGAGAAGAACAAGCAGGATGCGCCAGCCGCCGAGGCGCCCTCCGGAGAACAGGCATGAAACTCGGGCTGCGAGAGATCGTTTTTATCGTGCTGCTGATGGGCATGCCCGTCGGGGCGTACTTCTTCGTCTTCCGCCCCCATAATCAGCGGGACGCCGAGATGATGCACCAGATCCAGGCCAAGCAGACCAAGCTGCGGGCGCTCAACCAGGCCATGGGAACCCTGGGCGACCTGAAGAACGAGATTGGCGCCCTCAACAAGGCCATC
>Ga0116149_1001390_pt1 | contig 29218 bp, 26 predicted proteins | sample AD_UKC057_MetaG_FD_89787 | JGI IMG/M metagenome (GOLD analysis project Ga0116149, IMG submission 89787) | Active sludge microbial communities of municipal wastewater-treating anaerobic digesters from USA - AD_UKC057_MetaG | ecosystem: Engineered > Bioreactor > Anaerobic > Digestate | place: USA...
TGAAATCGGCAACGTAAACGGCGGCCCCGGGAACCACCTCGATGCGGTCGCGAGCATGGATAATTCCGACAAGTTTTATTATATCTCGGTGCGCAACTGGCCGGATGAGATCCGCAATGTTTACACCGGGACCTTCAGTGAAGCCACGGGCGTGGGGAACGGGCTCGTCAATCTTGACGGGGACTTCTACATTGACAGGCCCGGCTGGATCATCATGGACGGAGAAATAAGCCCCGACGGCCTGCATTATTATTTCGTGAACGCGCATTTTTCCGGCGGCGCGGTCCCGGACAGGTCCGATATCGGCATCGCGGAGTATGCTTCGGCAAACACCTTCAACAGGATCGCCAACAATGACGCCATCATGGCGGCGGTCAACACGACGCGCTGCCTCGAGTACGCGCCGTCGATCAGCGCCGACGGGCTGGAGCTTTTCTTCACGCGCCTGGACCTGTGCGCGGTGACCTCGGAGATACTGGTATCGACGCGGGCCACCACCGCCGATCCCTTCGGCGAGCCGGCGCGCATCGGCGCGATATCCGGCTTCGTGGAGGCGCCGTCGATCTCGTCTGACGGGAAGAAACTCTACTATCACATGAACGACGGCGGCGCATACACCATATACCTGGTCACGCGCCTATGACCGCGCGCATGCTGAATATCGCCGCGGTCCTGCTCATCACTGCCTCGGCCCTGCCCGCGCCCGGTGCAGCCGATGACGCGGACGCGGGGACCGCGGGCCGCGAGGACGGCGCGCGCGTGAGCATCGGCGTGTCGCTCGATTACGCATGGTGGAACCCGGTCTGGGGAACGGTCAGCCAGGCGGGCGACATGCTCATCTACGCGCTGATCAACCGGGGCGGCCCCTACATCAAGCTCGAGGACCGCTCCCGCGCCTACGAAGTCCGCCCCGCGCCGCTCTTCGGAATCAGCTGCGATGCCCGAATCGCGCGGGGCTGGGGCCTGTCCGCCTCCGCGGGCGCGGGAACGTACCGCGACTCATCGGTCATGGTCGCGTCCATTACGACAAACCCGTTCTCGCCGTCGGAATACATGCGGTACCGGATCGATACCGTGAACTTCGGCGGATCGCTCCTCGCGACGTACCGCCCCGCGGAGTGGGCCATGCTTACTTTAGGGCCGGTATACCAGGGCTGCGTGCTCAGGGAACGGAACTCCAGCTATCTCTCGACCCAGTCCGGGAAGGAAACCATACACAATGCCGGGATCAGCGCCGGCGCCTCTTTTGACGTGCGCCTTGCCGGCGATCTTTTTCTTAAGCCGTCTGTCTCGTTCCTGTATCTCTACGGAACGGTGACGGGCAACCCGGCCATCAGCAGCCGGAGGCATTCCCACGCGCTGGGCGGCGCCGCGAACATGATGCTCGCGTATTTTATCAGGAAGATACGCGTCACCTTCGCGCTCGGGTTCAGCTGCCAGGCGCTCCGCTACCTCGAAGTGACCAACACGGATTACCTGAACCGGTGGGACAGCCGGTACGGCCTGACCGAGTCGATCACCTATACGTTTTAATCCTTTCAAACGGACCGCACGGGCAGCCGCCCGGCCCCGGGGAACGAAAAACGGGCCGATTGTCTCCAATCGGCCCGTGGCGTTTACCGGTTATGGGCATTCCCCGCGCGCGCCCTTCCGGAGGACGGGGGGCGATGTAACGTGGAGCGCCCTGCGTGCGCGGAGCATCAGAACACGATGTCCAGCACCTCGTCGAAATAACTCACAAAGTGCACCTTCAGGCCTTTCACAATGTACTTCGGGAGCTCTTCGAAATCCTTCTTGTTCTCGAAGGGGAAGATCAGCGTCTTCACCCCCATCCGCTTGGCGGCTATGGTCTTCTCCTTCACCCCGCCGATGGGAAGCACCTTGCCGGTAATCGTGATCTCGCCGGTCATGGCTATGTGGAGCTTTATCGGCCTGTTCTTCGCCAGGGAGTAGAGCGCCGTGGCCATGGTGATGCCGGCAGAAGGGCCGTCCTTGGGTGTGGCTCCGGCGGGCACGTGGAGATGTATCATGTTATCGTTGAAGAAGTTCTCGCCGATGCCGTAGTCCCGCACGCGCGAGCTCACATAGGTGTAGGCGATCTCCGCCGACTCCTTCATGACGTCGCCCAGCTGGCCCGTCTGCTTGAAGCCCTTCGCCTTGGCCGGCACAGCGGTCGCCTCGATGTAGAGAGTCGCGCCGCCCATGCTCGTCCAGGCAAGGCCCATGACCACGCCGGCCATCCTCTTGTCGTACGGCGACTCGTCGGTAAAGCGCGGGTTGCCCAGGTAATCGGGGAGGCTCTTCGTGTTGACCTTTATTCTCTTCTTCTCGCCCTCGGCGAACCTCCGGGTGGATTTCCGCATGATCCTCTTGATGTTGTTTTCCAGGCTGCGCACGCCCGCTTCGCGCGCGTAACCGTTGATGATCATGCGCAGGCCCTGCTTGTCGATGTCGACGTCGCCCTTCTGCAGGCCGTGCTCCTTCAACTGCTTGGGGATCAGGTAGCGCTTCGCGATCTGCACTTTCTCCTCGAGGATGTAGCCGGAGAGCTTCATGACCTCCATCCGGTCCAGGAGCGGCGACGGGATCGTGTCCATCTGGTTCGCCGTCGCGATAAAAAGTATGTTTGAGAGGTCGAACCTGAGGTCGATGTAGTGGTCCAGGAAGTTCGAGTTCTGCTCCGGGTCAAGCACCTCGAGCAGCGCGGACGCCGGGTCGCCCTGGAAGCTCGCGCCGATCTTGTCGATCTCGTCAAGCATGATGACCGGGTTGGCGACGCCGACCGTCTTCAGGCTCTGGATGATCTTGCCGGGCATGGCGCCGATGTAGGTGCGGCGGTGCCCCTTGATCTCGGCCTCGTCCCGCATGCCGCCCAGCGAGAAGCGGAAAAACTTGCGGTTGAGCGCCTCGGCCACGGACTTGCCGATCGAGGTCTTGCCGACCCCGGGCGGGCCGATGAAGCAGATGATGGAGCCGGTGATGCTCCCCCTCATCTTGCCCGCGCTGATAAATTCCAGTATCCGGTCCTTGATGTCGTCAAGCCCGTAGTGGTCCCGGTCGAGTATCTTCTTCGCCTTCTTGATGTCGTAGTTGTCCTTCGAGTACACGCCCCAGGGGAGAGTCGTGATCCAGTCAAGGTAGTTGCGCGCGACCCCGTACTCGGCTGAGTGCGGCTCGAGGAGCTTGAGCTTGTTCATCTCCTCGTCGACCTTTTTGGCCGCCTCTTCCGAAAGGGTGAGCTTCTTGAGCCGCTCTTCGAACTGCTCCAGCTCCGTGGTCTTCTCGTCCTTCTCCAGGCCGAGCTCCTTTTTGATCTCCTTGAGCTGCTCGCGGAGGAAAAACTCCTTTTGCTGTTTCGAGATGCGCTGCTCGATCTGCTTGGTTATCTTGTCCTGTAGTTTCGAAAGCTCGATCTCCTTTTTCATGAGCACGAGCACCTTCTCCACGCGCTTCCGCACGTCAAATGTCTCGAGGATGTCCTGCACCTCGGCGGAGTCGGCGGAGGTCATCGATGCGACGAAATCGGCAAGCTTGCCGGGATCCTCGATCGTGAAGCGGTTCAGGAAAAGCTTCAGCTCCTCCTGGAAAAGCGAGTTCGACTTGATCAGCTCCTTCACCGAGGATATAATCGCCTTTGAATAGGCCTTCATGACCTCGGCGCCGGCCTGCTCCTCCTCGTAATAATGATCCACCTGCCACTGAATGACCGGCGATTCCTGGACTACCTTCTTCTGCGTGAACCGGCCCAGGGCGTTTATCATCATCTGTATCGTCTTCTCGTCGATCGGGGTGACCCGGAGCACCTTGACGGCGACGCCCACGGTATACAGGTCCTCGGTATGCGGGATGCCCTCGCGCTGCTCCCTGGCCAGGACCACGCCGCCGATCTTGTTCTCCGACTCGAGGATCTTGTTGGCCGTATCGATCATGAAATCCCCGGTCAGGACGATCGGTATCATCATGCCGGGGAATATCGGCCGGTGCGAGATAGGGATGATATTGACTATATCCGGAAGGATGTCCTTCGCGACAATAAGCTGGTTGGTTTCACCGGGATCTCCGCCGTTTTTACCGTTTGAGTTGTTTGTACTGTCCATCAATTACCACCCGCCGTAAAATCATGGCACCACGCGCCGCGGCGATCGAACACGCTGCGGCAGGGCCATATTACACCATATCGTAAATGTTTTATTTGTCAATACTATTAGGGCCCGGATCAGCGGTCACTGCCCGGGCTGTGCCGGCTAGTTGCCGGCCCCGGATTTCAGGGTATCAAGCCCGGTCAAAAGGTACTTTTCCACGCTCCATTTATCCACGCCGTACACGTAGGGGTTCTCCGATGTCGTCGCGATATACTGCTCGCCCTTTTTGAAAAGCGTCAGGATAATTTCTTTCTGATAGGCCTTTATCTGGAGCATGCAGAGTCGCTGGGGCAGGACCTCTTTCTTGATGTCCGGGAACGAGGTTGCCCTGAGCGGATCAATTCCCTGAAGGAGGGAGTTGACCCTGGCCGTATCAAGAACAACATCGGGAAAGGCGCGGCAGACCCAGCGCTCGCTGCCGGGTTTCGGCGCGGCCTCACCGGCTTTTTTCTTCCCTTCTGTATCTTGCTTCGGAGCGGCCTCCTTCGAAAACACGAATTCCCTTCCCAGGTAATTCACGGTAAAGCCAGAGACGGCAGCAGGACTGATCTTGAGCACCTCCCGGTCCCGGAAGTCGTCCTGCGTCCTGTTTATCACGATATCAAACGTACCCTCCGCCAGGTATATCTCCGGCCGGTTGTCTATCTTCACGAAGGTATGCTGGCTCGTGGAGCTCTTCTTGCCGATCTTGAAATCCTGTATGGCCTTGTCGCCTTTTTTAAATATGACCTCGGTATACTTGTCCGGCGTCAGGTCGTACCGGGCGTAATAGCCCTTGGAGGAAATGAGGTCGGAAAGCCTGATCTCGCGGAACCGCTTTTCCAGCTCGCCGATAATCTTCGCGTCGGCGGGAAATGCTTCGTCGGTAACGACCCATTTCCCGTCTTTCTTGAAGATCCTGATCGTCCCGAGGCTGCGGGTTACGAGTATCTCGTCAATCGCGCCGTCCGGCAGGGAAAGATCCGGCACGTCCGGCGAGCGCCTGATGTTCGCGATGATGACGTACAGCAGCAGGACCGCGATGATCCCGACACTGATCCCGATTCTTTTACCCATGATGCACCTCCCGCGCGAACCTCTCCTGAATCGACTTTTTCCGCCTTGATCGCCGCTTCCAGATGAGGAGCCCAGCCAGTATGACCAGGAGCGGCACGCCGGCGATGTTCACCGCCTTCAGCGCCAGCTTTGTGCCGTCGCTCGATACGTCGAGCGGGTTGTAATCCAGGCTCTTGCTGCTCATCTCCGGAATATATACGTTCCCCAGGAGATAGTCGGCCATGCTGTGAATAAAGAAGCCGTTGGCGAATATCTTGTCCTGGTCGTTCGGGTCCGACAATGCGCTCGAAATGATCCGCTTCGCATTCATGAGAAAATAGGAGCGGGTTATCTCCGAGGAGCCAACGACGATGATCTTCGTGGTGCCGCTCGGTACCGTTTTTTCGAGCTTCTGCACGGTTATGGTCTCCGCGGCTTCCATCTTTCCGCCTGCGGCCGGTCCGGGCACCGCCCGTCCCTTGTAGAAGCTGTCGAACTTGCCAGCAACCAGCACGGCCAGGCCGTATCTGGCCATTTCTTTCTCGTTCTCCGGCGGCATCATGAAGAACGGGTTAAAATTGACCTGCCCGGCCATCTGCCAGCTCTCGTCTGAAGACGAGACCAGCGTGGCATGCGAGAGCTTGAGGCGCTTTGCAGCCGCCGTATCGATATCAACCGACGAGACCTTTATCATGGCCAGTCCCTTCAGGTATTTCGAGACAACGTTCTCCTGGTCGAACCCGGCCTTGCGGATCATCGGCACGTGGTAGAACTCCTTGATGGCGCCGTTCACGTTCCCCCGGGCGCAGCTGGAATCGAGGACTATGTTCTTGTTGACAATGACGCCGTAGGCCCTGAGGAGCCCGTCAAGCCCCGTGTCGACCGGCACCACGACCGGCTGCTGGCCCATCATATTCTGGCCGCCAAGGCTGATCTCGTTGAACGAGTCCAGGAAAAATAATGCCGCCTTGCCCTTCATTAAAAACTGGTCGATCTTGTATGCTTCCTGGTCCGTGTACGCCTTGCGCGGGCCGTTTACAATCACGAGGCCGAGATCGGCGGGAATGTCGCCCGCGGCCAGGTCGATCTCCTGCACGTCGTACACGTCGGAGAGGACCTGCCGTAAAATGGCGCCGCCCTGGGGCGACTGCTGGTCGTTCAGCTCGACCTCGCCGTGGCCGGTAATGTAGCCGATGCGCGGATTAGAGCTCACCATGGTGCCCACGGAGTTGTTAATGCGGTCTTCGAGCTGGTCAAGCCCGGTAATCACGTTCCTGCCCGTAATCGTGGGAGCGATGGAGATGTCGATGATCGCGGCCCTGTTATTGAGCTTCAGCACGATCCCGAAAGACGCATCACCGGCGGGAATGAATTTGCCGGACCGGTCCTGTCCGGCTTTCCACTTGAGTCGGGGGACGCCGTAGAGGTCGGCCGTAACGGAGGCGTTCTTGTCGACCGAGGGATCGATAAACTCGAACCGGAGCTTGTCGTAATTGCCCGCGTTGCACTTGTCGACCGCTGCCGCGACCTTCTCTTTCAGGGTGTCTATGCCGTCAATGGGCAGCGCGGCAAGCGCGCTGTCCATGTACAGCATGACCTTGATCGGCTCCTTGAGGCTCAGGAGACCGTCAATCTTGCTCGACATTTTCTCGATGAGCGAGGTGATGTTATACTCGAGGCCCGTGGGCTCGGTGATCGCCTCGATCTTCTCGACCACGTCGGACTGCTGGATGACCAGGCCCATGTAGGTACGCCGCACTTTTACCTGGTCCTTGTCAAGCTCCTGGCTCTGCACCGGCCGGATACCGTAGTCAGCCGCGGCCTTCTCCAGGTCCTTGTCGTCGATTATCTCGTAGCTGAAATACTCGTTCGCGTAATAATCGTATTCCTCGAGGAGGTCCTTCAGGTAGCGGAATATGGCGGTATGCTGCGCGGGCATGTCCTTCGAGAAGAGGACCTTGATTTTCAGGTTTTCTTTCAGGTTCGAGACGATCTCGCGGCTCTTGTCCGAGAGGGAGTACGTGTCGTTCCGCGTGAGATCACACCGGAAATTCATGGTCAGGCCGACGACATTGATGAGCACTATTATGACGATGTTAAGGATCAGCTGCACCTTTTTCCTGTTCTCCGTGCCGGAGAGATTCAGCGTCTCCCTGAGCACCGACCAGGCCGGGCCGATCCATTCCCTGACTGTTTTCGTTATATCCTGGAATTTCATAGGTCACTATCTCCGGTCATCGAGGATTTTGGCGGTCACGAGGAGCGATATGGCGATGATTGACAGAAAATAGACGATATCGCGCGAATCGAATATGCCACGTGAAATGTTCCTGAAATGGTAATCGGTGCCCAGGTATTCGAGGAACCGGAGCCCGGCCGGCAGGAATATGGTGATCTTGTCGACCAGCCAGAGGAAGAAGCACGCCACCAGCCCTCCGATGAAGGCGATGATCTGGTTCCGGCTGAGGGACGACGAGAGGATGCCGACCGACGAATAGGTCCCGGCCAGGAGTATCGAGCCGACATAGCCGCCGATGATGGGTCCCGGGTCGGGAGATCCGACGATCAGGATGGTGACGAGGTACACCAGCGTTGGCACCAGCATTATCGTGACGAAGAGGGTCGCGGCCAGGAACTTCCCCACCACCGCCTGGATCGTTTTGACAGGCAGGGTCATCATGATCTCGATGGTGCCGCTGTGGATCTCCTCCGCGAAAAGCCGCATCGTTATTGCCGGCACCACCAGGGTCAGCACCAGCGGGAGGAACTGGAAGAAGGCCCGCATCTCCGCCTGGTTGAAATAGAAGAAATCCTTGAAGAAGAAAAAGCCGGTCACGACCAGGAACGCGGTGATGACGATGTACGCGATCGGCGTGTAAAAATAGGTCATCAGCTCCTTTTTCATTATCGCGACCGGTTCGCGGCTGTGATGCCGCGCCAGGCTTACCGCGTTCTCGAATTTTTTATCCAGATGCATCTCTTTAATGGTTATCCGTTTCATGATTATTTCCCGCCTCCCGCCGTAAGGTCCCTGAATACGCGCTCGAGGCTTCTCTGCTCCAGCATCATTTCGTAGAGGGTCCAGTTCCTGCCGCTTACCATCCTGAATATCTCCGGCCTTATATCGGCCGTGCCGCCTGCCGTCACCTGCGCGGCTACCAGGTCCGAGTCGGGCAGCTCGTCCACCCGGGTTACGCCGGGCAGCTTCATGAGCTCGCCCTTCAGCTGGCCGAAATCCGCGCCGGTTATCCTGACGGTGACGAGATTCTCGCCGCCGGACGCCGCCTGCAGTATCTCGGTGCGGTCATCCGCCGCGATGGAGCCCCTGTCGATGATGATGACCCTGTCGCAGGTGGCCTCCACCTCCGGGAGGATGTGGGTCGAGAGAATGATCGTCTTCTTCTTCCCGATCTCCCTGATAAGGTTCCGTATCTCTATGATCTGGTTCGGGTCAAGCCCGCTCGTCGGCTCGTCCAGGATGAGTATCTCCGGGTCGTGTATCATCGACTGGGCAAGCCCGACGCGCTGCCTGTAGCCCTTCGACAGCTCGCCGATGCCCTGGTGCATGACGTCATTGATGCCGCACAGGGCGCCGATCTCCTCGATGCGCTTCTCGTCCGCGATTCCCCGCACCTCCGCGATGAAGGAAAGATAATCATACACGAGCATGTCCCCGTAGACGGGCGCCGACTCCGGCAGGTATCCGACGATCCTGCGCACGTCAACCGAATCGTCATTGACGCTGAAGTCCCCGATCGTGATCGTCCCGCTGTCGGGCTTCAGGTAACCGGTCAGCATCCGCAGGGTGGTGGTCTTGCCGGCCCCGCTGGGGCCCAGGAGGCCGGTTATCTCTCCCTCTTTAATGGTAAACGAGATATTATTAACCGCAGTGATGTCTCCGAACCGCTTGGTTATTCCTTGAACGGTAATCATGAAATACTCCTGTTTAACGAGTCTTCACCGGGCCGCAGCCCGAACGCATAATGGAAAAAATTCATTCTGTCTTTCTCTGCAGCTAACATACCGGCGAGGGAGCCGGTAATTGTGTGATTTTTGAATTAAAAAAGTTACAGTCTTATGTATGAAAGGGCGGTCTCAGGCGCGCCCGAAATCATCTTCATACCGTCTGATGTCGTCTTCGCCAAAATAATCCCCTGTCTGTATCTCTATGAAGACGAGATTTGTACCGCCCGGATTCTGTATGCGGTGCAGATCGCCGCGCGCGATATCGACCGCCTGTCCCGGTTTGAGGCGGATCTCTTCCCGGTTATGCGTGAAAACGGCATCACCCTCGATAACGAACCAGTGCTCGGCCCTTCTCTCGTGGCTCTGCAGGCTCAGACGCTTGCCGGGATACACCGTGATCCGCTTGACCTTGTGATTATCGGCATCGACGAGGTTTTCGTAAAAACCCCAGGGCCGGTGAGAATCATTATTGTCCAATCTCGACTCCCGAATGTTCATTAACGCATGAAATAACTGAATGATTTATCGGCAATCATTCCAGCCGCAGCCGAAAGCGAATAATGGAATTGTAAAATTCCATTATTTAAATATCCAAAAATATTTTTTTGTAAAAAGATATCAAGTAATTAATAGAATTTTATCCTGAAAGTGAATATTTTTGCCATGATTATCATTAAATCAACTATAATATAATAAAAAAATTTCTTCTCTGCCGGGTCCCCCTGCCGGATTACGTCGTATAAATACCGTTCAATTATTTCTTGACTTTGACGTGCTCGAACAAAACATTACAGGGGCATCGGGGCTTTTCCGTCTCCGGTGCGATACATGCGCTATGAATGAACAAATACCCCGGCGAGTCCTTGAGATACTCGAATGGCCCGCGGTCCGGCAGGAGCTCCGGAAGCGGTGCGCAACATCCATGGGCGGTACGCTCGTTGACGGGATTGCGCCCCTCGAAGTTCCCGGGGCCAGGACCAGGATGCGGGAGATAACCGAGCTCAAGGAGATCACGCTCGAGCACGAGCCGCCGGACTTCTCCGGCGCCGCGGACATTGGCCCGCTCCTGGACCTGGCGGAAAAAGGCGGCATACTGAAAATCGAGGACCTCGCGCTCGTCAGGTCCTTCACCGTATCGTCCGGCTCGATAGTCCGCTACCTGAGGACCTACCGGGACGACTATCCCACGCTCGCGGACGCGCACGCCCGCATGGACCGGCTCGAGGATATCGCCGGCCTGCTGGCCTCCTCGATCACCGAAAAGAACGAGCTCAATGACGCCACCTACCCGGAGCTGAAGCGGATCAGGAGCGAGATCTATAACGCCAGGCAGGAGATGGAGCGGACCATCAGCAGGATCATCCACTCGCCGCACATGGAGTCCGTTTTACAGGAAAAGATATTCACAACCAGGAATGACCGCTCTGTCATCCTGGTCAAGGCGAACATGAAGGAGCGGGTCGGCGGAACGGTGCATGACATTTCCGCGAGCGGGGCCACCTACTACATAGAGCCGAACGAGATAACCCCGCTCAACAACCGGGCCCTCACCCTCGAAAAAGAGCTGCAGGCGGAAACGGCCAGGATACTCAGGATGCTCTCGGCACAGGTGTCCGGGAACGCCGGCCGTCTCCGCGGGAACCTGGACCTGGTCGCCCGGCTTGATTTCATCGCCGCGGCGGCCCGCCTCAGCATCGACCTCAGGGGGGCCGAGCCGGAAATAACCGACGGCCCGGTCATCAGGCTGTACCGGGCGCGCCACCCCCTGCTCTACCTGATGTCGCCGGACACGGTCGTGAGCAACGACATCGACCTCGGCGCCGCCCACCGCTGCCTCATCGTCTCCGGCGCGAACACGGGCGGGAAGACCGTGCTCCTGAAAACGATCGGCCTCTGCGTGCTCATGGCCATGTACGGGCTCCACCTTCCCGCCGGCCCCGACTCGCGCATCGGCGTGTTCACGAAAATACTCGCGGACATCGGCGACGACCAGAGCCTGTCCCAGTCGCTCTCCACCTTCTCCGGCCAGATCATGATCATCAACGAGATGCTCGCCGGCGCGGACGAGAGGACGCTGGTGATCATCGACGAGATCATAGTCGGCACCAACCCGAGGCAGGGGGCCGCGCTGGCGCAGGCCATACTCGAGTCGCTCATCGAGACCGGAAGCATCATCGTGGCCACCACACACTACTCGGAGCTGAAAGAGCTTCCCGCGGTCGACGGCCGCTTCCAGAACGCGTCCGTGTCCTTCGACCTGGCGACCCTCCGGCCCACCTACCGGCTCATGAGCGGGCTGCCGGGGGTGAGCTACGCGATAGAGATCGCTTCAAACTACGGGCTCCCGCAAGCGATAACGACCCGGGCCTCGGCGCTCCTGGACAGCAGGGAGCTGAGCATGGAGGCGCTGGTCGAGAAGATCCAGCAGTACGAGCAGGAGATCGCGGAGGAGCGGGGCCGCCTTGACGGCCTGTCGAAAGGGCTCGAGCGGGAGAAGCGGGAGAACGAAGAGCTCATGACGCGCCTGGAAAAACGCGCGCAGGAGATCAAGCAGAAAGAGGGGATCGATTTCATCAGGGAGCTCCGGGAGCACCGCAGGCGCGTCTCCGACAGGATCACCGCCCTCCAGCGGATGAACATGAAGGAGGCGGGGGCCGTGAACCGGGAGCTCTCCGAACTGGAAACCTCCATCCACTCGAAGCTGGCCGGGGAACGGGGCAAGCTCTACGCCGGGAAGTACCGGCCCATGGACCCGGAAGAGGCGCGCCCCGGCGACAGGGTGCTCATACTTTCCCTTGAAAAAGAAGGCGCCCTCGAATCCGTCGACCTGCAGCGGAAGCAGGCGGCCGTCCTGCTTGGAAGCTCGATCAGGTCGACCTTCCCGTTCGGCGACCTGTACGTCCCGGCGCAGCGTCCGGCCCCGGCGCCGGTCCGGCAGCGCGCGAAGCGGCACCCCGGCATTGACGGGGTTGAAGATGGCGGCGGCGAGATCCCATCGGTGATACAGACGAGTTATAACACCGTTGACCTCAGGGGCATGCGCGTGGAAGAGGGGCTGCGGTCAATGGAGCGGGAGTTCGACCACATGGTTCGGAGCGGCATCCGCACCGTTGTCGTGATCCACGGGCACGGCACCGGCGCGATGAAAGAGGCGGTCAGGACAAGCCTGTCACAGAGCCTGTACGCGGCGGACTTCCGGCCCGGTGACACGGGCGAGGGAGGCGACGGCGTCACCATCGTCCGGCTGCGCGGATAGCCCGGTGAGTCGCCGCTCGTGCACACATTAAAATCTTGACATTCTTCTTTCCCCCGGGCACCATTACAGCATGGCACGTATCATCGCATTGCGTACATTCAGATCTTTCACCGGTTTTATAAAAGTAGCCGCCGATGTGCTCCGCGGACCGAGCCTCCTCCTGACACTCGCCCGGACGGACCCGAAATTCAGGGAAAAAATCCTCCTCACCGTTACCGCGGCCAACAACTGTTTCAGCTGAATGCATCTCCATGCCGCCGTGGGCGGCAGGCTCGGCATAACGCGCGATGAGATTGACAGGCTCCTTACCCTCGACAAAAACGATTTCGAATACCGTGAATGGCTCGCGCTGAAGTACGCCCGGGAATTGACCCTGCTCGACGGCGCCGAACCTGAATCGGATTACATGGACGATTTCCGGCTGAACTACACCGGGAAAGAGCGCGCCCGCATCCTGAAGCTCGTTCGCATGATGCGCTTCGCGAACCTATGGAACAACACGCTCCGGGGCAGGCCGTGGCGTACCGGCGCCGGGGCAGGCGGCTCGTGCGCCATTAACGTCGGGGGGCAGCCGCGATGAGACAGGCGCCAGGGGACAGCGCGGATCACCGTCGGCTCAGCCTGAAAGATTTTAATACCTCCGACATCCGTGCCATGCTGGCTGGACGGAGCGCGCCCCTCTCCGAGGCCGAGATCCTCAGGCTCCTGACGGGCGGGAAGGCCCTTCCCGGGAGCGTGAAGCGCTCTTCGAGCTCCACTTTTCCCTCTATCACGCCCTGTACCGGCTGAAAGCCGAGGCCGGGCGACGCGGCTTCTACATCCACCTCGACCCGATGCGGATCAGGATGGTCCGCACGCCGGACGCCGGACGGTGCCGCCATTATCTGCCGGATGAGGGGGCATACTGCGGACTGCGGTGCGACGACAGCGGCTACTGCGACGTTCATGCGAGGAGCCCGTTGGACCTCCATGCCCCGTCTTTCGATCCGCTCTACGACTTCTACATTAATCCCGATAACATTTCTTTCGGCACGAGCAGACTGCTGAAAAAAATCATGAAGGGAGTCATCGTGTATGCCCTTCGGAAGGGCGAAATCGAGGCCGCCCTCGCCTGCTTCGGGCTGGAACGGCCTACCCGGCAGCGGATACGGAAGAAATACCATGCGCTGGCCCGCACCGTTCACCCTGACCTTTCAGGCGGCGACGAGTCACGCATGAAGGAGCTGAATCACGCGTACCGGGTGCTGATGGAAGTGTTCGCCGTGTAGGCGCGGGACGCCCTAAATGTATTGACAGGGCCCCGACTCCATATGAGACATGGTGCGTATGTTTTCGCGGATGCCGGCGCATCACGGCAGAGAAGATTGACGCATGGCGGCGGTGGCTATCATGAAACTATTAACCCGGCTCCTTTCACAATCAGGCGGGATCGACCGTTCCGAGATCCGGACCCTGGCGGAATGGAAAACGCTCTTTGACAGAGAGACAGAGGGATGGGACAACCCGGCGGACCGCGCGGTTATCGGCGGGTTCATTGCCGACCGGACCGCGTACGCTTTCGCGGCAGGCTACGAATCCGCCCTGCGAAGGCTCGTCCCGGCCCTGCCCACCCGGTCCATTGTATCCTTCTGCGTGACCGAGGAAAAGGGAGGACACCCCTCCTCCGTCAAATCCACGCTCCGCCGCACGGAGGACGGCTCCGCAAAGCCCTGGTCGCTGAACGGCAGCAAGAAATTCATCACCATGGCCGCCGAGGCCGAGCAGCTCCTGGTGGCGGCTTCCGCCGGCACATCGCCCGACGGCAGGAACATGATACGGATGGCCCTGATATCCAGAAGCAATGCCGGCGTGGCGATCCAGGCAATGACCGGGCTCCCGTTCGTGCCGGAGATAAGCCACGGCACCGTCACATTCACCGATGTGCGGTTGCGGGACGAGGACATACTGCCCGGGGACGGCTACCGCGACTACATACGCCCATTCAGGACCATCGAAGACCTCCACGTGTTCGCGGCAATAGCCGGGTTCATATTCAGGGTGTCGCTTTTACACGGCTGGCCGCGCGTCGTAAGCGAGCAGACCGCAAGCCTTATCGCATGTACGCGCGCACTCTCGGTCGAAGACCCCTCGTCTCCGGCGACACATATCGCACTGGGCGGATTGCAGGCCCAGTTCTCGTCGCTGCTGTCAGCGACGGCACCCCTGTGGGATACGGTTGATGAAAAAACACGGGCGGGGTGGGAGCGGGACCGGGCTCTGCTCAGGGTGTCCGAGAACGCCAGGGCCAAAAGGCTGGAAACAGCCTGGTCGAGGTTCGGGACGGGACAGGCCTAGTCCCTGGCCGGTCCATCGGACTTCGATTCCTGGAATTCCTTGATTATTTTCTCTTCATCGAACGCGTTGCGGGATATTATATTTCTCAGGTGAATAAAGGAGTCGAGGTCGAGCTCCGTAAACTTGATGGCGAGGCCCTTTTCCGATCCCCGCACGATCTTCCCGGTAATATTCAGCGACAGCTGGGAACTGGAGCCGTACAGGTAAATCGAGATCTGGACGGTTTCATCGACCGGGACCGACTCAACGGTATTGAAAAGCATACCGCCGGTGCTCAGGTTCACGACATCCCCGTCCATTATCTTGTCCTTAAACTTGACATTGGACCTGACGTGAAACGGTACCCGAATGGTATTTCTTTTTTCCATGATTCCCCCGGGGTTATCTCATTGATATGCGGGAACAATGCCGGTGATACGCACGGACTGGCTTCCTCACCCTGATTAATGTAGGTTTAAGCCCCTCTGTCAAACAAAAAATTTATTTTGTCCACTCCCGCACCCCTTAAAGAACCGCGGTTCGTTTTAAATAACAATTAATAATTGAAATCCTTGAACGCGTTGCGTAATATGACGTTATACCGGTCATGGATCAATATAGCAAGAAATCGAAAACACAACTAATCGAAGAGCTTGTGTCTCTTCACAAGAAGCTTGACGCACAGGCGCCCTCCGGCGGGGACACACCCGCGGGCATCATTCAAACCGGCCAGGAAAACAATTACCACCATGTATTTGAGCAGATTGATGACGGCTACTGGGAAGTCGACCTGGCCGGACAGACGACCTATTGCAACCAGGCAATGGCCCGAATCACGGGTTATACGGTCGAAGAGATGATCGGATTGAGTTATTCGAATTACATGGAGCCGAATGTGCAACGCGAAGTTTACCGGCACTTCAACTCGGTATTCCGCGGAGAAGCAGAGAAAAAAACGTTGCTGTATAATATTGTCACGAAAGACATGCAGAGCCGCATCGTTGAAATATCGGTTTCCCTCATTAAATCTCCAGCCGGCAAACCGGTCGGGTTTCGCGGTATCATGCGGGACATTACCGACCGGCAGCGCGACATGGACCTGCAGGAAAGCTTCAACATGATGCGAAAAGCGCTGGGCCAGACGGTGCAGGCACTGTCCCTGGCCATTGAAGTGCGCGATCCCTACACCGCCGGCCACCATCGGCGGGTATCGGACCTGGCGCGGTCCATAGCAACGGCCATGGGAATATCCCGTGAATCGATCGACGGCATCCGCATTGCCGGCTCAATCCATGATATCGGGAAAATATCGATCCCGTCTGAAATATTAAGCAAGCCGGCAAAGCTTACGGACATAGAATTCCGGATCATCCAGACCCACCCCCAGATGGGATATGACATCCTGAAAAACATCGACTTTCCCTGGCCCGTTGCCATGGCGGTTTACCAGCACCATGAACGGATCAACGGGACCGGGTATCCGCGCGGGTTGAAGGGAACCGAGATGATCCTGGAAGCGAAGATTCTTGCGGTAGCGGACGTGGTGGAGGCAATGTCATCGTACCGCCCCTATCGCCGCGCCATCGGGATTGATGACGCGCTGGTGGAAATAAGGAACAACAGCGGAACGCTGTACGACCCGGAGGTCACGGAAGCCTGCCTCGACCTGTTCAAATCCGGGAGTTATATTCTTAAAGATTAACCCAAAAAAGCTCCCTCCCGGATGCATTGTTCACCCGTGCCTTCACCTCACATTCACTTCACAGCGCCCGCCCCTGTTGCGCGATATTACTTGACTAGGGGCCATGTCACCGTATCATTGATGCCGATACGATCATTCCACGCGGAGGCATTTGACCATGGACTTTATAATCCTCATGATTATAGCGATCATTCCCCCGATCGGATTTCTTCTATACATACATCATCTTGACAGCATCGAGCCCGAGCCCCATGGCCTGATTATCAAAGCAATGCTCCTGGGCGCCGCTGCCGTCATCCCCGCGGCAATCATCGAAGCCATTCTCGGCAGCCTGCTAGCAACATCCGCCGGATCGGGCATGGTACCCGGACTCGGAGAATTGAGCGCCGCGGCGGTCAATTCCTTTGTGGTTATCGCACCGGTCGAGGAAGCGCTGAAGCTTGGCGTGGTGCTCCTGTTCATCTGGAAGAACGCCAACTTCAACGAAGAGAACGACGGGATCGTCTACGTTGGCGCTTCTGCCATCGGCTTTTCCCTGGTGGAAAACATACTGTACGTGGCCCAATACGGGTTCGTGACGGGGATCATGCGCGCGGTGACGTCCATCCCTCTCCACACCTTCACCGGCGTGCTCATGGGCTACTTCGTCGGCCTGGCCAAATGCGCGCCCGAAGGGAAGTCGGGGACCGGGAAAATTGTTATCGGGTTTATCATCGCTTACCTCGTCCATGCAGTATATGATACGCTTGCATTGTCCGGGACCGCGGCGGGCCTGCTGATCGTGCCACTCGTGATCGTACTCATTATTTTCGGTTTGTTATACATGAAAAAGGGGGCGCGGCTTTCCACCCGGCGCTGGAACAAAACAGAGCCCGGCCCAGTCCCGCCGGGGGCGTCCGCCGCCGAACCGCAGCGCGGGCAGGGGAATGTCCGGGACACCGGCACTGGAAAATTCAAGGTAGTTATTTCGCGCGTTCTCTTCTTCATCTGCGCCGGTTTCTGGGCGCTGCTTATAATCGGAATATTCGTGCCCGTCGACGGGACTTCGGAAAAACCGTTCGACATCATAGCCGGAGGGGTGATAATCACCATCATCCCGGCAGCAATCGGCCTGGTGCTGGAGTTATCATATTATCGTCAGAAAAAAAACAGGGCGGTCGCATCGTGACAACGTCCGTGGTAATGTCGGCGGCCAGGTGATGTCCATGGAAGCGAGGGGGCCAGCAGAAGCGACTGGGGTCACTCCTTGAACCGAATGTTAATATGGACCACCTCCGGCCTGGTACCCACCCGTGCCGGCGGTCCCCAGGTGCCGAACCCGCAGGAAACATAGAAGCTCGTTCCGCCTATCTGCTTGAACCCGTAGCTCACTTCGTAAATAAGCCGGGTGATGATAGTAGCGGGCCAGAGCTGGCCATGGTGCGTGTGCCCCGAAACCTGCAGGTCAACCCCATGTCCCACCGCCTCCGAAAGTCTGATCGGCTGATGGTCCATCATGATCACGGGCAGGGAGGTGTCCACCCCCTTCATGATTTGTGCCAGCGGCTTGCGCCGTGCCCCGGTAAACTGGCTGATGCTGCGGTCCTCGCGCCCTACCAGGTAAAAGCTCCCGTCAACGAGCACTGCCTCATCGCGGAGAAGCCTCACCTTGTGGTCGGCGAGATACCTGGCCGCTTCCTCGACCCCGCCGATATATTCATGATTGCCGGTCACAGCGAAGGTGCCGTAGCGCGACCGGAGCGACTTGAGAAGCTCGCCAAGGTTGTTTTCAATGACGGGTGCGAGGTCTTCGTCAACGATGTCTCCGCAGAGAAGGACCAGGTCGGGCCGAATGACATGCACCATGTCCACCATGTTCTGAAGGCGCGAATTCTTTATGATGATCCCGAGGTGGATGTCGCTCACCAGGGCAATGTTAAGCTCCTGGCGGGACCCGGACTTTTTCGGGATTGTGACTGAAAGCCGCGTAAGCCGCGGGTTGAGAGTGTTGAAGTATCCGGCGATTACGATGATTACGGCAGCCAGCGCCACGACAGCTGCGGACGCCTGTTTCACCCGTACATACAGCTCAGAGCCCGGAGGCACGACACCTGCCAGCCAGTTGACCAGGCGCAGGAGGTCGCACAGGATGACGCCCAGGAAAAGGTACAACATCAGGCCAAACCATATCGAACCGATCCAGATCATGCAGGCGCTTGGCACGCAGATCGTGAAGCGTTCGAGCACCCTCCCCGCAATATAGGAGAGTGATAAAAGCAGGAACAGCACCAGGTATGGGATCCTGAACACCGCCGAGTCCGGCAGCGATTGCCACCCGCGTATAAAAATGTAAACATTCACCACCCCGTATATGGCAAGGGCGATACTGAAAAAAATTATGAAATTGACGACTTTTGTTTCCACGTGCGAGCCTCCCGTTTAAGATATGGAAGGGGGTTTATTAAAAACAAGCATTTTTTGCATGGAACCTGTTGCCGGGCAGGAAGAAATAACGCTTATTCTATTAGAACGATCCCGTAATAATTTTCCTCGCATTTACGGTTCTTCACGACCTCGATGGGATATCCGGCGGCCCGTGCCGTGGCGTACACGTCGATACCGCACGCCTCCATGGAAGGACGCGCCTTATCCGGATGACGGCACCAATCGCCCGGACATTCCTTGCACAGAGAACAGGGGCCCGCGCCAAATCCCAGGGCTTTATAATATCCGGACAGGAATATCTCCCGTTCAAGCTTGACGATAATCCCGGTAACTCCCGTAGACCCGTCGAAATGGGCCATGACCGCTTTCCTGTAACAATCGATCACGCTCCTGGTCTCCTCCGGCGTCGGCGTGTGCGGAGGACAGCAGCAGGAGGAATTATAGCCACCGCAGCCGAACTGGCATTTCAAACGCACCCACGGGGCGGTCACTATCGACTCCGAAGGGATGATCTTTGCTTCACCGGCCCCAAGCTCTACCGCCCTCGTGATGAACGACCTGTACGGGGATCGCGCCGTCATTTCATGTTCCTCCGGTCAGACAGACTTCTGTATACGCGCCTTCAGGATATGCAGTTTTTTTATATAAAGAGCCTGACCAATCTCGCTACAAAATACGCGCCGGAGCCCAGCAGGAAAGGTATGGAACCGAAAAAGAGCGCGACCTCTACCGGTGTCGCCACGGTTCCGTGAAGGACCTTCTTGCCGAAAAAATTATAATGATAATGCTGCGGCATCTGAGATCTACGGTACACCCGGATAAATATCATGATTTGAAGCATGAACATGATGGACATCAGGAAGCCGGAGATGCCCCACATCAACACGTTGACTTCGATTTTCCTGATCTCCTCGGGCATGAATATCGCAATAACGATACAGACGCCCGAGACAACGACATTGATTACCGTGGTGTCAATAAATCTGCTCAGGTATACTTCATGGCGGAAACGGATATACCTGATCAGATAGAACAGGTGAACTGAAAACGAGAGGCAGAGTACCGATAATAGTATGACTACAACCACGCGTAACGTCCTTTTTTTAATAAGCCTGGTTCCGGATACACCTCAAGGCACCAGCGCACGACACGATCAACCAGCGGTCAAATCATCCGCATCAGTCCGGACGCGGCCGATCATCCCCGGCTCCTTTTCCAACCTGGTTTTGCGGCCATACCTGTCACGTACGTCGTCCGGAAACGAGTATAGCAATGCCCGGTGCCAGTTAAATGTATAGCGGTGTCAGAGAACGCCACTCCCCTTCAAGGACGGTAGCAGAAGCTATTCAGTTTGTCAAGAGTCTTTATTGCGCGTGGATCCCGCGTTGATGACGGAGGGTAAACGGGAGAGTATGCCTGAAGATTACCCGTCGCCGAGCTTTTTTCGGATCCGCACCGCTTCATCAAGAGCGTTTTGGGCGATCCGGACGATATCATCGTCGCTGCATTTTTCGATTATTGTTTCAAGCGCCTCGGTCAACCGCTTGTTTTGAAGGTCATAGATGGCAAGCTCGAGCTCGGATCCGTCTCTTCCAAAGGCCATACCGTACTCTCTCCGGTTATTGTATCTGATCCAGTATGCGGGATCGCGGCTCTTGCATTAAAGATATCTTTTGATCACGATTATTTCACAATGACGGTAATCGTGTATTCTTTCAGGGGCTTCGCGTCCTTTTTCCAGCCTTCGGCATATTCGAACTTGAGTTCTGACTCGCCTTTGTTCGCCGCCTTGAACTTGAAGGTCTGGTACTCAGGTCCGCCCGGTTTCTGGTCCCCGGGCGATATCTGCTCCGGATCGCCCTTGAGTACCAGCGCGGTGCTCTCCGATATCACCTTCCAGCCAAACCCGGTTCCCAGCTGTGCTTCCAGCTTGACCGCAAGCACCTCTCCCGTCTTAACCTCGACTTTTGTGCCGTTATCGGCATCGGTGACGGTAACCGCGGGTTTAACGGTACATGCGAAAAACATTATGGCGGCAGACAGCGCCACGCATGCAGGGACTGCTCCGGAAATAACTATTCGCATCATACGACCACACTCCTCCCGCGCGCCATGCGCGCATTGTATAGTAACCGGCACAAGGCTCCCTTTACAAACTGTTCACAACGATCCATGCGGCCCCATAACCGATGTTATTGCATCCGTACTTGATCCATACGTACCCCTTGTCGCCCCACTGCGTTCCCCACGAGTTTTTGACCAGGTACGATTCCTTGTTGTCATCCCATCCAACGATGGTAATCGCGTGATTGATGTCACGTTCGCCGCTGACCGGGGCGAATTCATCAAATATGCCGCTCTTGTAGGCCTGCAGGGCGGGTGTCACTTTCACGCACGCGGCAATCGGCCCGTACTTGCACAGGGCCTCCTTCATGCTGCTCACGGTCGGGATACCGGCGTCCGGCCTTACATAACCCCATGCCACGATCTTGTACTTGTCGGTGTTCGAGGCGCGGCAGGCCCCCTGTGCGTTTTTATAAGGTATCTGCGTTTCGAGCGCGGCGCTGTTGGTGCGTAAATATTCGAACACGGGCCCGTACCATCCGCCCTGGCAGGTACCGGCCTTGTTCTTAATGTAATAAACCTGCCCGTTGCGGTATATCGGCTGCTGCGCTTCGGCGCAGTCGAGAAAATGCTGTTCCGACAGGTCGAGTGTCATGTTCCGGCGAATCATGTAGTTGGACTCCACGACAGCCGCCGAAGAAAAGGCCCAGCAGCTCCCGCACTGTGCCTGGAACTTGACAGGGGTCACCATGCTGCGGTCGGCCCAGGTGAAGACCGTGCTTTCAGGGGACGGGGCGTTCTTGATATCGGTCTCCGTCTCCTCTTTCTCCTCGATCTTCTCTTCCTCCCTGTAACCGTACTCCTCTTCTTTTTTCTCAAGCTCCTCTTCGTCTGTTATGATATCCTCATAGTATTCCTTTTTCCTGCCGCTATCCTTCTTCCGGTCATCTCGCCGCTCCCCTTTCTTTTCGAGGAACTCCCGGTATTTTTTCAAGAAGTCCCCCCAGAGCTTCTCGCCCGTCTCGGACTGGACCTTTGCCTGTTTTTCGATGTTCTTCGGAACCTGCGCGCCGGTGATCTCGGCGATGGTGTATTTCATCATTTCATTTATCTCCACGACGAAGTGGAGATTTTTTTCACGTATCTGCTTGCGGATCAGCTCAATCTGCTCCTTCATCTGGCTGATCTGCTCCTGGTTTTTCGCCTTGAGCTCTTCAAGCTGCTTTTTTATTTCGTCTTTTGTGCTCTTGACCGAGGTCTGTGCCATCAGGTTGCTCGATGAAGATCGATGCGCGGTTCCTGTCCACGTCGTATCGCTCAAGAACAGCGTGAGAGCCAGCATCGCGATAACAACAAACAGCATGCGGCGGTTAGTTGCAGTTATACGCATCATACGCGATCCCCTTCCTGTCATTATTTGTCCCCGGTATTATACAGATGTGCACCATCGTGGCAAACATTTTTTTTGATAAGCCCGTCGGAAAACCATGATGATTAGACCGGAAAAATTGCCGGTTAGTTCATTTTGATTCTCATTTCCTGTCTAGTATACGATTAAAAATAGATAAATCGCTTAAATTGTTTATGAATGGGGGGTATTTCGAATAAACTAATTCTTCGGAGCATTTGCCAGCTCGGGCACGCTCTTCATGGTTTCCACAAGGCGCCTGGTGCGAATTTCCCTGCCCTTCCCGTTAAGATGGAACTCGTTATCGAAAAAATAATCCTGGGGATAAATGTAGCCGATAGGGTCGCCGATGATCTTCATCCTGATCCTGGCACGCAAATCTTTCTCAAAGCTTGTCAGCATCCGGACCTGCTTCTGCCGGTCGCCCTCCATGAGGGGAGAAAACGATATGTAAACGCTGACGCCCTTATCCAGGCAGTAGTCCGAGAACCCATTAAGATGCTTCACCAGCTCATCATTAACCCGTTCCGGAAGAAAGCGAGTTATACCGAGGTTTGCGGCCTGGGGTAAGTATTTCGCTATAAAATCCTTGCCCTTGAATTCAGGAGGCTTAACGCCGATATGGCCTTCATTATCACCATACTCGTTGAATCCGGAACGCAGGTGCGTGGGCATCTCCTTTGAGGGCATCAGCAGTCCGCGCAGGCGCCGCTGAAACGTCAGCGGTATGTTGCTGATGAAGGGCATGATATTCTCTCGCGAATAATAGCAGAAGATCCATGGCATAAGGATTGTCACTTCAACGAGCGTGTTGTCTCCGATGCCGGTCCCCATGTAATGCGTGTAATCGGGTATGAAGATGACGATATCGCCCTTCTTCAAATACGGTTTGAGCTCGTCCATGCTGTAAATGAGTCCCAGGCCGCCGTGCAGCCCCATGTTTATGATGTTGTACCCGGTCGCCTTCTTGATCATGCCGCTGTCGAGACCGAACGCAAGGTTCGAGTCGCCGGCTACTATGATCCGGGGCTGGGGCGTCGTTTCGAGAAGACGATGCTTGTCAAGGAGCGCCATGATGTACCGGTCAGGATCGATCGGCGGGAGATAGATGACGCCGAATATCGTGCATCCGATGAGCGCGCTGAAAATCAAGGCCTTGGCGATTAGTTTCTTCATTGTATTACTCTCCGGGAACGTCCCGCCCTAAAACTGGAAATATATGAATTGCGACGACTTCTGCATGCCGAGAAAAATCGTCATCACCAGCAAATAGTAGAACACCCAGCGTACGACCAGCGGCTTTTCCCTTATCAGCTTCCTGATGCTGCCGTGGCGCTCCTGGACCAGGTGAACGACGTTAAGGAGTAGTATGACTCCCAGCATGATCCCCAGCTCCGACAGATTGTAGATGAGCGGAACCTGGAGGATGTTTGTACCCGCGAAATGCGTGAGGATATACCACGCGTCTGTCAGGCTTCTTGCCCTGAAGAAGACCGCGCCCAGGACGAAGAGATGGAACGTAACCACCACCATCCAGGTGTTCTTCAGCCCCCCGCAGAACTTCTCGAACACGGTTCCGCGCGATTTCATGATGCCAAGCGGCAGCAGGGCCAGGGCCGCTGCGCCCGCCGCGATCCTGCCGCCCCAGCCCATCCCCAGGCTGCCGCCCATGACCGAACCGACGGCCAGGAGCGCACAGAGGCAGAAGAAGACGACAGCCGGAACTCTCGCGAGACCTCCGAACACCCTGTCCCGCAGGGCGGTACGGAACCGGTCGGTTACCCGGCCCAGCATAATCAGGACACCGTTCAGCGCGCCCCAGATGACAAAGGTCCACTGCGCGCCGTGCCAGAGGCCGCTCAGTGTAAACACGAGCAGTATATTGAAGTAGAGTCTCCAGCGGGGAACACGATTGCCGCCCAGCGGAATATACAGGTAGTCGCGGAACCATGATATGAGGGAGATGTGCCAGCGACGCCACAATTCAGCGATGGAGCGCGAGAAAAACGGGCGCCGGAAATTCGGCATGAGCTCGTAGCCCATGACCTGCGCGGTGCCGATGGCAATGTCGGTATATCCCGAAAAGTCGCAATAGACCTGTATCGCGAAACAGTAGGTCGCCATCAGGAGCGGTAGCCCGTTGAATACCTGCGGCGAGCTGTAAACCAGATTGGCGTACTGCGCCAGGCGGTCGGCGATCACGAGCTTCTGGAAGAAGCCCCATGCCATGAGGAGAAGCCCGTTTATTACGCGGTCATAATCGAACTCCACCTTCCGGTACAGCTGGGGCAGCAGCCGCGTTGAACGCTCGATCGGCCCGGCCAGGAGGGTCGGGAAAAAGCTGACATAGAGCGCAAACATGCCAAAGTGCTTCTCCGGTTCGCGCGTACCCCGGTACACGTCAATGGTATAGGAAAGGGCCTGGAAGGTATAAAACGAGATGCCCACCAGCAGCACCAGCTTGAGTTCCGGCACGCTGTAATTCATGTGCATGACAGAGAACAGGTCGCGGATGCTGTTATTTAAAAAATTGAAGTACTTGAACACGAACAGTATCCCGAGATTGGACACGACGCTCAGGGCAACGTAAAGTTTTTTAATCCGCTGCTCCTTGCCGTGCATCAACAGGGCTGTACCGTAAACGATAACGGTGGTTGTGATTATGAGGAGCGCATACCTCGGGTCCCACCACATGTAGAAAAAGTAGCTGACCGCCAGAAGAAAGATCCAGCGGAAACGGTGAGGGATGGCGAAAAACAACGCCACCACCAGCATGAAAAATACCAGATATTCGAACGATACGAGGGACATGGTCTGTGATTAACCCCGGCTAAATTTATTCGACAATCAGGACGTTGAAATGATACTCCCGGGCGTTCGAACCCGGATAGCACAGCGTGTCATATTTCCAGTGCAACAGACCGATTAGATTGATTTCTCCGGTACTGTCAATAAAAAAAATAGTGCCGCGAGGTCTACCGGGGCAGGCAGACAAGCAGCCCGGCGCAAAGGAGCTCAGCCTTGTGCGCGACGCCGAGATAACCGCGATATCTCACCAGCAGGGCGTCCCGTTCCCCTTTCGTCTTTTCTATGAGGTTCTTCGTCCTTGTGATGGAACTCTTCATGTTCTTCCCGTACCATTTTCGCTGCGCTTCCATGAGGTCAAGCTTCTCTTCTAACTCCGTGATCTGACGGTCGTACGATTCCTTGATCTTCTGCATCTCGGGATCGACGGACAGGTCGAGGCCGCTGACCATCTCGCTCTTCCGGCGCTCGACTTTCATGCGGAGACGCCCGCGGGCCGTCTCGAAATAGCGGTCCGCATCCGCCGCGATGTCGGCTGCCGCGGCAGCATCGACCGTCCCTTCAACGCAGAGGTCCCGGAAGGAGAGCTCGCTTTCCACAGCGTCGAGATCCTCCCCGCTCACAGCACGGCCCGGCACGACAACGGGAACCACTTCCCGCGTCTCAGCGGCCGAAGTAAAAGTAACGAGGTAATAGAAAACCATGCCGGTGAACGGGATGCCGGCCCGTACCGTCTGCACGCCGGTGTGCCCCCCGAAAGAAGCGCTCCGGCAGTGCTCTACCATCCGGTCAATGACCGGGTGTCCGAAGGCCAGGAACTCGATACGCTCGTTATCGAGCGCCGCGGCGCTGTCGAATGTCCCGGGCCGGCGGGATTCGCCGCCCTCGCCGTCGCAGGCGACACTGTAAAGACCGATGACATCGCTCTGGCTGACAAGGCTCGCGGCATGCCCGTCGGCCGCGGCGAGGCGGTTTACGAATCGCTCAATCCGCTCGTTGGAGAACTTCCGTTCTTTCAGCGTGATCCGGTAGTACTCGTCATAATTGAAGTCGATGCGGTCTGCGACGACAAGCTCCGAGATCTTCTCGTACCCGCGCCTCGCCAGGTCGAGCCGCCGCTCCACCTCGTCGTCCATTGATGGTTTTGTCCTGAGCCCCGCCGCCATTTCCATGATCAGCGCGTTGAGCTTCAGCTCGTCCTCCATCTGTCCGAGAAGCACGTCCGGCACGCCGATCGACTCCTCGAAGAGCCGGAGCTTCCTGCCGAGGATCTCCAGCACGCGCTCGGCAACGGTCCCCCTCGTTGAAAAATTGTAAATATACACGTCGTCGGGCTGGCCGAACCGGTGAAGCCTGCCGATGCGCTGCTCGATCTTGAGGGGAGACCAGGGAAGATCATAGTTTATCAGGATATTGCAGAATTGCATGTTGCGGCCTTCTCCGCCAGCCTCGGTCGATATCAGGATTTCCGCTGTGTCCCGGAAACGCTCGATTGCCCGCTCCTTCTCCTCGCGGCTCTGTGAGCCGTGGAACACCTCGACCCTGAACGACGCGAGCTGCTCCTCGAGAAACTCCTGCGTCGTCCTGAACTGGGTGAAGATGAGGAACTTCCGGTGCCCCTTTTTCCTGAGGTCGGCGATGAGCCCCTTTAGCTTCTGGGCCTTCTTGTTGGCCCGGACCGAGTCCGCGATTGCGACGAGACGCCGGAGCGTCGCGATCTCCTTCCTGATCTCCTCGATGGTCTGCCGCGCGGTCAGGCAGACCAGATCGTCCACATCCTCTGCGTCATCGATCAAATCAGGCTCGTCGATGGCGGCCTCGATGTCGAGGCGCCGCTCGATTTCGGCGCGGGCGACCTGTTCCTCCAGTCTCAGCGCCCGCCTCTCGAGCGCGCGGCCCAGGGCGCGCGTCGATGAATCGAGGAGCTTCTGGAATATGGTCATCACGAAACCGGTAGCGCGGTTCTCGCTCTGAAGCGCGCGATTGAATTCCTCGACCACATACGCGGTCGTTTCATCATAGAGCCGCCGCTCGTCAGGATAAAGCTCAAAACGTACCGTGCGGGCGCAGCGGCGGGTGAAACCGCCCACCTCGCTCTTGGTGCGCCTGATCAGCACCGGCGCGATCTTTTCCCTGAGCGTCGACAGCTCGGCGTTCTCGATACAGTAATCGTAGAAGAAAGACTGGAAGGGGCCCAGGATGTTCCGGTCGAGCAGCGCGATGAGATAATACAGCTCCTCGATCTTGCCGCGGAAGGGCGTGGCGGTGAGAAGGAGGAGCGCGCCGGCGCGTTCGGCGATCGCCTGTGCCGCTTCATACGCGAGGGTGCTCCGCTTGCCGTCGCGCCGCAGCCGGTGCGCCTCGTCAAAAATCACGGCGTCCCACGCGACGCCCTGCATCTGCGCCAGCATCCGCGCGCCTTTTACAAAGTCAAGTGAACAGATAACCCTGTCATGAGCGCTCCAGGGATTTCCGCGCCGGGTTCCGGCCACCCGTCTCAGCTCTTTCCGGTCCATGATCACGAAGCGGTCATTGAACTTGCTCCACATCTCCTGCTGCCACTGGTACTGGAGGGACGCGGGACACACGATGAGCACCCGGCGGTACCGGTGCCGATACTCGAGCTCCTTTATGATGAGGCCTGCCTCGATCGTTTTCCCGAGGCCGACTTCGTCGGCGATCAGGAAGCGCCGATTCAACGCGCTCATGACCCGGTGAGCGCACTCGACCTGGTGCGCGAGTATCCTGGTCCGGGAGTTGGAAAGCGACAGGATCTTGTTGTGAGAGTAAGCATGCTGAAGCAGGCACGCCTCGATGCGGAGAAGAAAGCGCTCGTTGAATTCAGGCGGACAGAAGGCTATGCTGTTTCGGATCAGTCGCTCGCCGGTAATTTCCTCTTGCTCGCTCGCAGGTATAACGGAAGGGGCCTCGCGCTGATATAGATCAGGATCAGCGCCGCCAAAATCGAACAACGTTTCATCCATGAGCTTAGTTCCCTGTCGCCGACTCGACCCCCGGGCATTTTATCATATAACCGTGTAAAAAATCCCCCCTTGCCCGGAGGGGGGATATAGTTTTGTTATCAAAAGGAGGTATCGATAAATAGCTTATGTGACATAATATACACGGTTTTAATATATTGCAACTACTTTTTTGGAAAAATTTTAACTTTCCCGATCCTCATTCGTATTACCGATAACTATCGGTCATTAATGAGGTAAGGAAAGATGGAAACAACAGTCAACATACAAATCGACATATTTAACAGGATAACCAGCGAAGCCCGGGCAAGGAAAATTTCACGCTCGAAGATGGTTATACTACTGCTTGAAATGACGATGAAAAAACCAGCGCCCCCGAGACTCGGAAGGCTCGTACAGTACCAGGAAAGCAGGAGTCCCGAGGAATGGCATACCTTTCATATAACTTTTCTGGACGACGAATATGAATATTTTCAGGACCTGAGGAAGCTTCTCAAGATGTCAGTTTCTTTACTTCTCGCACTAGCAGTAAAAAAATTTCTGGACGACCCGACCGTGACTATAGACACCGATAACTATCTGTTTAAAAGCTATTTGATAGTCAAAGAGATAGTTGATTCAATAACATGCTGGAGATTATACTGGGGATACCCGCCCGGGATCATGCACACATTACAAAAAACAACCCGGTAAAACAACTTTCGCCGTTATACGTCCTTTGCCAGCACGGCGGCGCCTATTGCGCCCATTACCTGTGCGTGCTCCGAAACTTCGATTGCCAGCCCAAGCTTCTTCTCGAGCGCCTTCACCACGCCGATGTTCTTCGCCACGCCGCCGGTCATCATGAGAGGGGGCCGTACTCCCACGCGTGAGGCCATGGCGGCGATTCGTGTGGCGATCGACTCGTGAATGCCCGCGACGATATTTTCCCGTTTCTCGCCCTTGGAGATCAGTGATATTACCTCGGATTCGGCAAACACCGTACAGAGGCTCGAGATCCTGCCCGGGCTGTCGGCCTGGAGGGAGATGTCGCCGAAATCCTCCAGGTCAATCTGCAATGCGCGGGCCATCACTTCCAGGAAACGGCCCGTGCCTGCGGCGCACTTGTCGTTCATGACAAAA
>Ga0116149_1001392_pt1 | contig 29140 bp, 25 predicted proteins | sample AD_UKC057_MetaG_FD_89787 | JGI IMG/M metagenome (GOLD analysis project Ga0116149, IMG submission 89787) | Active sludge microbial communities of municipal wastewater-treating anaerobic digesters from USA - AD_UKC057_MetaG | ecosystem: Engineered > Bioreactor > Anaerobic > Digestate | place: USA...
GGGACCGCGGTGCCGGCCGGGGTTTTGACCGAATCATCCTTTGCGATGGGCGCCTGATTGGGCGGCGGCAGCGGCTCATCGACAGTGAGCACCACCGTGGCCTGATCGCAGAGGGGCGGCACCTCGGTGTCGCAGACCTGATAGACAAAAGAATCGACGCCGGCATAGCCCGGGGCTGGGGTGTAGGTGAAGGTGCCGTCGGGATTGAGAACCAGCTCGCCGTGGGCGGGCGGCACCACCGGCGTGGGGGTCACCACCAGCGGGTCGCCGTCGGGATCGGAGTCGTTGGTCAGAACATTGCCTGAGACCGCAGTGCCGGCCGGGGTCTTGACCGAGTCATCGGCGGCCACCGGCGCCTGGTTGGGCGGCGGCAGCGGTGGTAGAATAGTGATATAAACAGTGGCTTCATCACAGAGAGCCGGGCTTTGGTCGTCACAGACCCGATAGACAAAGTAATCGGGTCCGGTATAACCGGCGGCCGGAGTATAGGTAAAATCACCGTTGGCGCTGATCACCACCGCCCCGTGCAGCGGCGGCGTGACCGGTGTGGTGTCGTAGACCAGACCATCGCCGTTGGGCTCATGATCATTGGCGGCTACGGTGCCGGAGATCGCTGTGTCCCTCACTGTATTGAAAGCATCATCGGACGCCAGGGGCGCATCGTTTTGGCTGCCGTTGGTGTCCGGGTGAACAGTGATGTAGACCATGGCCTCATCGCAGAGCGGAGGGACGCGGTCATCGCAAACCTGGTAAAAAAACGAATCCGGGCCGGTAAAGCCGGCGGCCGGCGTGTAGGTGAAAGTGCCATCAGAGTTGATCAGCACGCTGCCATGGGCCGGCGGGGTTACCGGAGCAGTATTTACAACCAGATTATCCCCGTCGGGATCAAAATCATTGATGAGCAGATCGGATTGAACCGGAATGCCGGCGAGGGTTTCGCTGATGTCGTTGTTGGCAACCGGCTTCTCGTTGTCCGGGGTGTTTTCGATGACCTGAATCCAGACCGTGGCCTCGTCGCAGAGGGCCGGGCTCTGGTCATCGCACACCTGGTAGACAAACCAGTCGGGTCCGGTATAGCCGGGAGCTGGCGTGTAGGTGAAGGTGCCATCGGGGCCAAGGACCAACTCGCCGTGCGCTGGTGGAACCACCGGCGTAGTATCCACAACCAGAGCATCGCCGTCCGGGTCCGCGTCGTTGGTCAGAAGGTCGCCGCTGACCGGCTGATTGACGACGGTGTTGGCGATATCGTCGATAGCCAGCGGCGGCCGGTTGGGAAAGGAGAGGGGGATGAACACCACCCGGAGACTGTCAACGATGCGCACACTTTCGGGTCCGGTGATCGGTCCGGCGAGAAATTCAGGAAACTGGCTGGAAATGTTGGCGTAATGGTGCATCCAGACGGAGTAGCTGCCCGGGGTGAGAAAAAATTCGCCGCAATTTTGCCAGAGATAGATGGCGGGACCGGCGACGTCGGGCACCACTTTTTCGACTCCGGCATTCGGATTGAGCGGAGTGACGGTCGCGCCGGCACCATTGACCAGATTGAGAAAGAAGCTTTCGTTGCGCTGGAGGTCACCGCTGTTGAGCCAGACTTTTGCCTTGATCTGGTAGGTGCCGGCAAGCGGGACCATGATCGGACCGACCAGACCATGAAGTTTCACTTCCCCCTGATCGGCGCGCACACCGATCGGCACTGGCACGGGAAGATCGATGATCTGCCCGAACAGAGAACTGAGCATCGCAAAAATTAAGACCCCCGTCATCAGGAAAGATATTTTCAGGCGTGGTCTCTCATGGCAGGAGCACAGACGAATTTTCATCGATTTAGATCACCTAATTACTTGCGATGTCTAATTTGCATGAATATTATTACAATATTCGTGCCAGCTTACTGCAGGCGGCAGTGCTTGTTCACGCCACTAATGACTTAATAATAAAATATTTAGTTACAAAAATGTAATTGATTGTTAAAATACAGGTTAGCGGGCCGAAGTTGCCAAGCTTGAAAAAAGTGTCCAAAAACGAAACACTGTATTATATTGACACATGAATCACCAGCGAATAGAGTCACCGGTTGAGACAAAAAAGCCTTCACGCAATTCCGGACGCGAAGGCTCAATACTCATAAAAGGAAATTGCAGGTGAGTATTACAGTTGCCATACATGGCTTGCTGGAAGCGGAGCTATTCGGCCCTAGCCATACCCCCGCAATCAGCCGACACGACTCCATTTAAATATAGATACATATTATTAAATAGTCAAGAGTTAATTCGATTTGAGTCCCCGGGCGAGGCCAGGCGATCCCGGCCGTGATGCCATAAAAAAAGCCTCTCTTCCGGCGGGGAAGAGAGGCCTGTTGGTGGGCAATACTGGATTTGAACCAGTGACCTCTGGTATGTGAGACCAGCGCTCTAACCAACTGAGCTAATCGCCCCGATTACGATCAATAATTTACAAAAAAAAAGCGTGCGTGTCAAGCTTTATCGCGTATAATAGAGGGCCGGGCAGTTTCCATTTGCATATCACACCGCCTTTTGCTAATTTTAACTGCTCTTTCATTCCAAACTGCGAGCTGTCCATGCACGATGAGATCCTCCTGGTCGGACCGGTCCCGCCGCAGATCGGCGGTGTGGAATTCTTCGTCGACGCCCTGCTCAAATCGCCCCTGCGGGAGTGGTTCACCATCCGCCATTTTAATATCTCCAAGCCCAAAAGCCGCTCCATGCCCCAGTTCGCCTCGCCGATGGGCTACGCCCGCTCTTTCCGACGCAATATCAGGACCAGCTTTTTCAGCTTCGGTTACTCTCTGCTCTACTTCGTCAAATATATCTTCGTCATCCCCTCCCGGCGCATCGGCCTGGTTCATCTCCACTCCTCCGCCTACATGTCGTTCTGGGAAAAGTGCGCCTATCTTGACCTCGCCCGGCTCTTCGGCAAAAAGGTCGTGATGCATATCCACGGCAGTTCATTTGACCGCTTTGTCCGCGAGAGCGGCCGGTTCGCCCGCAGAGCGATCCTGTGGCATCTTCGCCGCTGCGACAAGGTGGTGGCCCTCTCCGAGAGCTGGCGCCTCTTTTTTCTCGACTACCTCGCGCCGGAAAAAATCGTGGTGATCGAAAACGGCATCGATCTTTCGCTCTATCGCGATCTGGACTCACGGCCCGCAGTTGCGCCAACCGTCCTCTTTCTTGGCGAGGTGTGCGGCCGCAAGGGTGTTTTTGATCTGCTCCCCGCCTTCAAGAGCGTGCTCGTCCGGGTGCCCCGGGCGCGTCTGATCCTGGTCGGGCCCGGAGAGCTCGAGAGAAGCAGAGCAACTGCCCTGCAGCTAGGCATCGCCGATGCGGTTGAGATCGTGGGTCCCCGCTACGGGACTGAAAAGGCGGATTTCCTCGCCATCGGCTGGTGCCTGGCACTGCCTTCCTATGCCGAGGTCTTTCCTTTGACCCTGCTCGAGGCCTTCGCCGCCGGCCTGCCGGTGGTTTCGACCACAGTGGGGGGGATCCCTGATTTTGTCAGCGAGGAGGAAAACGGCCTGCTTGTGGCGCCGGGGGATCAGCAGGGACTGGCCGGGGCGCTGATCAGGCTGTTGACGGAAGAGCCCCTGCGCAGCAGGATGACGGTGGCCAACCGGCGGCTGGCCCGGGAGCGCTACGACATCACCCTCTGCGCTGCTCGAGTGCGGGATCTCTACCTGGAGCTGCTGTGCTAAAAGCCCAGCCGTATCGGTCTGTTTTACAGATTTTATCTTGCTTTTTTGACATAAAATTGGTATACTTTACGATGAATCCATTTTCCCGGATCGGGCAGACGAGGGCATCCTGACGATGACGGTCTACGAGTTCAAATGCCGCTGCTGCGGCTGCGCATTCGAAGAACTCTTTCTTTCTGCCGCTGCGGCATCGGCGGTCACCTGCCCCGGCTGCCACGGCACAGAGGTGGAACGCGCCATGTCGGCTTTCGGTTTTGCCAGCAAGGGGAAAAATGGAGAGATCTCGCGTTCTTCATCATCGGGCCATTCCTGTGGAACATGCGCAAGCCATGCTTGCAGCCATTGTCACTGATGCCGTCTGTGTGAAAGGATGCACTTATGACCAAAGCAGAAATTGTCGACATCGTTGCTGAGGGAACCGGGCTGACCAAGACCGAAACCCAGGCGGTGATCGAAGGTTTTCTCGCCACCGTCAGTTATGCTCTCAGGCAGGGTGACCGGGTCGATTTGCGCGGATTTGGCAATTTCAAGATTGTCGATCGCGCGACGCGTTCCACGTTCAACCCGGTCACAAAAGAGCCGGTGGTCATTCCGGCGCATCGCGCGCCGCTGTTCAAGCCCTCGAAAGAGCTTAAAAAATTCATAAATAAAAAGTAAAGAAAAAGGCGCTGCCGCCGAGGCTGCGCGATGATAGGAGGTGATCGATTTGCCAAGCGGAAAAAAGAGAAAAAGAGCGAAGATTGCCACGCATAAACGGAAAAAAAGATTGCGCAAAGATCGTCACAAGAAGAAATTACGCTAATCGTGAAGGGCTGAGAGTTGCATCTTGGCCCTTTTACTTTCACCGGGCATAGAAGCCGGCCTCCTTATTCCGTTCCGGCGGATGCATCCTCCAGGGCCGGAACCACTCGGATGGTACCCATGGATTTGTGGAACACTGCCCCTGCCAGTATCTCGGTCGCGGAATTCACCCGGCAGATTAAAACCCTGCTCGAGAGTGAACTGCCGCCGGTCTGGCTGCACGGCGAAATCTCCAACTTTGTCCACCACACCTCCGGCCACATGTACTTTTCCCTCAAGGACGAGTCGGCCCAGATCTCCTGTGTGATGTGGCGCAGCCGCAATCAGGCTCTCATCGTCACCCCGAGTGACGGCATGCAGGTGCTCTGCCACGGCCAGGTGACGGTCTATGAGAAACGCGGCAATTATCAGCTCGACGTGTTGAAAATGATACCGGCGGGGGTCGGGCAGCTCCAGCTGGCGCTGGAGAGGTTGAAAGCCCGCCTGCTTGCGGAAGGGCTCTTTGCGGAGGAACACAAAAAGCCTCTTCCCCTGTTCCCTGTTCGCATCGGCATCGTCACCAGTCCGACCGGAGCGGCGATCCGCGATCTGGTGCAGATCTCCAGAAGACGCATGCCTTCGATTCAACTCCTGCTCAGGCCGGCCCTGGTGCAGGGCGGCGGAGCCGCGGAGGATATTGCCGCGGCCATCGAGGAGTTGAATGAATACGGCGGTGTGGATGTCATCATCGTCGGCCGGGGGGGAGGCAGCCTCGAGGACCTCTGGGCTTTCAACGAGGAGGTCGTCGCCCGCGCCATCTTCAACTCCCGCATTCCGGTCGTCTCGGCGGTCGGCCACGAGATCGATTTCACCATCGCCGATTTTGTCGCCGACCTGCGCGCTCCGACCCCTTCGGCTGCGGCGGAGCTGGTGCTCCCCGATGCGGGCGAGCTGCGCAGCCATCTGGCGGGCACGGCCAGGTTCCTCCGCCACGTCCTGCAGCGCCGGATCGGCCATGAACGGCTGCGGCTCGCAGGCTTCCGCTCCAGCTACGGCCTGCGCCGTCCCCTCGACCTGGTCCGGCAGCGCCGCCAGCGCCTCGATGAGCTTGAACATCTCTGCTCTCTCTCCCTGCTCACCCGTCTCCGCCGCGAGCGTCTGCGCGCCGGAAATCTTGCCCAGCGCTGCCGTGACCTGGCGCCGGTTTCCGTGCTCGGCCGCGGCTATGCCCTGTGCTGGCGCGAAGGCGAAGCGGCTTTTCTGCGCAGCGCGGAGGGGCTCAAGACGGGCGAGACCATCCAGGTCCAGCTCGCAAAGGACCGCCTGGGCAGCCAAATCGTTGAAATTCGTCCCGGCCTGACCGTGCTGGACGATCGCAAAAGCACCGGAAAATGATGCGCCCCAAATGACGGAAGGACAGAATCATGCCCCCCAAAAACTTTGAAGCGGCCATGGCGCGACTGGAAGAGATCGCCGCCCTCCTGGAAGAGGGCAGCGCGCCGCTGGAAGAGTCCCTGCAGCTCTTTGAAGAGAGCAATGAACTGCTCGCCTTTTGCATCGCCAGGCTCGATGAAGCGGAGAAAAAGATCCAGCTTTTGAGCAAGACTGCAGAAGGCTTTGAGGTAGAAGAGGCCGATCTGGATTAGATTGCTTTTGCAGGTTGTTATAGCCATTGGCCAAACCGGCAACGCTATCATAAATGGATGTTCTAAAGGTTACTTATGGATGAATTGCTTCCCCAGATCAACTCTCCGGCGGATATCAAGAATCTTGACATCCCCCAATTGACCCAGCTGGCGCGGGAGATCCGCGACTATATTGTTCAGACCACCTGCGAGACCGGGGGCCACCTTGCCCCATCTCTCGGCGTGGTCGAACTGACCCTCGCCCTCCATCATGTCCTGGATTCCCCGCAGGACAAGATCGTCTGGGATGTCGGCCATCAGGCCTACACCCACAAGATCGTCACCGGCCGGCGTGAGGCTTTTCACAGCATCCGCCAGGATGGGGGAATCAGCGGTTTCCCCAAACGCAGCGAGAGCCCCTACGATGCCTTTGGCGTCGGCCACGCCAGCACCTCCATATCCGCGGCCTTCGGCATCGCCTGCGCGCGCGATCTGGCGGAGGAGAACTTTAAGGTGGTCGCTGTCATCGGCGACGGCGCCCTCACCGGGGGGCTGGCCTATGAGGGGTTGAACAATGCCGGCGCGTCCGGGAAAGACATCATTGTCATCGTCAATGACAACAGCATGTCGATCTCGAGCAATGTCGGCGCCATGTCCAAATATCTCACCAACCTCATTTCCAATCCCCTGTACAACAAGATCAAATCGGATATCTGGGATTTCACCGGCAAATTCGAGCGTATGGGGCCGCGCATCCGTGTGGCTGCGCGCCGCATGGAGGAGAGCCTCAAGGGTTTCATCATGCCGGGCGTCCTCTTTGAGCGGCTCGGCTTCCGTTATTTCGGTCCGATCGACGGCCACAATTTTGCCGAGATGCTCCATACCATGCACGAAATCAAGGAGCTGCACGGCCCGATCCTGCTGCACGTCCTCACCAAGAAGGGGAGGGGCTACCGTCCCGCGGAGGAGAACGCCCCGGTCTTTCACGGCCTGGGCAAATTCGACAAAGTGACGGGCATTCCCGTTAAAAGCAGCACCATTCCCAGCTATACCGAGGTTTTTGGCCAGGCGATGTGCGATCTCGCTCCCTCGCAGCCCAGGATGGTCGGCATCACCGCCGCAATGTCGCTTGGCACCGGGCTGCAGAGTTTTGCCGAAAAGTATCCCCAGCGCTTTTTCGATGTCGGGATCGCCGAGGGGCACGCCGTGACCTTTGCGGCGGGGATGGCGGCCCAGGGCGCCCGCCCGGTCATCGCGATCTATTCCACTTTTCTCCAGCGCGCCTACGATCATCTCATCCACGATGTCGCCCTGCAAAAGCTGCCGGTGGTGCTCGCCATCGACCGCGCCGGCATTGTCGGAGATGACGGACCCACCCACCATGGCATCTTTGATATCGCCTATCTGCGCACGGTGCCCGACCTGGTGGTGATGGCCCCGAAAGACGAGGAAGAGCTGCGCCACATGCTTTTCACGGCGCTGCACTATGACCAGGGGCCGGTGGCCATCCGCTATCCGCGGGGATCCGGCGAGGGGGTGGAGCTCTCCGGCGATTTCAACCTCCTGCCTATCGGACGCAGCGAGGTTCTCGACCAGGGCGAGGAGATCGCTCTGCTCGCTATCGGTCATCTCGCCCGCAAGGCCAGCGCCGCCGCCCGCATCCTGCGGGAGCAGGAGGAGATCTCTGTGGAGGTCATCAATGCACGGTTCGTCAAGCCGCTCGATCGTGAGATGCTGGATGATCTCGCTGCACGTTTCAAAATCATTATCACCCTGGAAGAGGGCACGCTTGCCGGCGGTTTCGGCAGCGCGGTGGCTGAATATCTGACCGACCGTCACGGCGAGGAGGTCGGACTGATCCGCTGCGGTTTGCCCGACTCTTTTCTCAGCCAGGGCACCCGCGATTTTATGCTCAACCAGGCCGGTCTGAGCACAGAGGCCATCGTCGCGGCGGTCAAATCCGCCCGGGCCGGCCGCGAGAACGGCAAATCCGGCAGAATTCGCAATCTGTTCCGCTTCAACAGGCATGCAAAAACTATATGATCATCGGGATCGCCGGCAACAAGAAAAAACCCCGCGTCCGCGAGACCATCCTGCGCTTCTCCGCCCGTCTCGATGAGCTTGAGGTGCAGCAGGTCTTCGACCGGGAGCTGAGGGAGTTCCTCGGACTGGGCCCGGAGTGCCGCTGCCTGCCGCTGGAGGAGATCGGCCGTCAGTGCGATGTTATGGCCGCCTTCGGCGGGGACGGCACCCTGCTCGCCACCGCCAGCGAGATGGGCGCCAGCGGCACCCCCATCCTCGGCGTCAATCTCGGCGGCCTGGGGTTTCTCGCCGAAGTGCCGCTGGAGGAGATGGAGGAGACCATCGACGACCTGGTGGCGGGGTGCTACTCTCTGATCGAGCGCATGATCCTCAAGGTGACCATCGATTCCGCCGGCCAGCGCAGGAGCTTTCACGCCCTCAACGATGTCGTCATCGAAAAGGGGAGCGTGCCCAGGCTCATACTGGTCGAGGCCAGCGTCGACGGCACCTTTCTCAATACCTATCGCTGCGACGGGGTGATCATCGCCACACCGACCGGCTCTACCGCCTATTCGCTCTCGGCCGGCGGCCCCCTGTTGATGCCGACCATGGAGGCGATCATCGTCACGCCGATCTGCCCTCACTCCCTGACAGTTCGTCCCATCGTCCTCTCGGAGAACTGCCGGCTCGAACTCGGCCTGGTCAACAATTCCCACACCGCCCAGGTCAACATCGATGGCCGGAACCGCCTCAACCTGCATCCCGGCGACCGGGTCCATATCGAGAGGGGGGAGTACAAGATCAGATGGGTGGATACCGGCAAGCGCGACTTTTTCAATGTTTTGCGCACCAAGCTCAACTGGGGGATCGATCTCACTGCGATCAAATCCGCCGGACAAAATCCCGATGCCTGATCGCCCGAAGGCCCTTTTGCGTAGAGAGCGACCGTGACCAAAGATCAGATCAAAACTCCGCTGATGGAGCAGTACATGGCCATCAAGAGCAAGCATAAGGATGCGGTGCTCTTTTTCCGGATGGGCGATTTTTACGAAATGTTTTTCGAAGATGCCAAAACCGGCGCCGCCGTTCTCGGCATCACCCTCACCTCCCGCGCGCACGGCAAGTCCGCCGATGTGCCCCTCGCCGGCTTTCCCCATCACGCCCTCGATACCTATCTGGCCAGGATGATCAAGGCAGGCTATCGGGTCGCCATCTGCGAACAGACTGAAAATCCCAAATTCGCGAAAAACATCGTCAAACGGGAGGTGCTCGAGGTCGTCACACCGGGCACCGCCGTGATCGACGACCTGCTCGAGACCAAGAAAAACAATTATCTGCTCGGCCTGGTTGTGCAGGACCAGCGCGTCGGCACTGCCGTGGTCGACGTCTCCACCGGCGAATTCCGGGCGGGGGAACTCGCCCTCAATGGACTGGCCGAGTTCATTCTCACCCTTGCTCCGGCTGAAATTCTGCTCAGCACCGCGCCCCAGCCGGCCGTGGAGGGGCTGCTCAGGGAGAAGCCCTGGCTCACGGTTACACGCCGCGAGGAGTGGACCTTCAATCACGATTATGCGGTCGAGACTCTCAACGACCACTTCGGCACCCTCTCCCTGAAGGGCTTCGGTGTCGAGGATCTGCCGCTCGGGATATCGGCCGCCGGCGGCGTGCTCGCCTACCTGCGCGAGAACCAGAAGGAGAAGCTGATCCATATCAACCGGCTCGCCCGCGCCGCCGATGAGGAGTATATGATCATCGACAGCAGTTCGCGGCGGAATCTTGAGCTGGTGCTCTCCCTCCATTCGGCGCGCAAACACGGCACCCTGCTCGGGACGATTGACCAGACCAGAACCCCCATGGGCGGCCGCATGCTCGTGCAGTGGATTAACTATCCCCTCCTGAACCTCACCGCGATCGGCGAGCGTCACGACGCGGTGGAAGAACTGAGCCGGGATGCCGCGCTGCGCAGCGAGGTGATCGAAACCCTCAAACTGAGCGGTGATCTGGAGCGGCTGCTTGCCCGCTTTGCGACCGGACGAGCCAACGCGCGCGATGCCGTGGCGGTGCTCCATTCCCTCAGGATGGTCGAGATGCTCACCGGTCAACTGGCGGCTGCGGGCGCCGGATTGCTCGCGGAGGCGCGGGAAAAGCTCAACCCCCTGCCCCTGCTGCGCGACGAGATCGAGCGCGCACTCGTCCAGGATCCGCCCCTTTCGGTGACCGACGGCGGCTTTATACGCAGCGGCTATAACCAGCGGCTGGACGAACTGCGCGAGATCGCCTTCAGCGGCAAGGACTGGATCGCCCGTCTGCAGCAGCAGGAGCGCGACCGTACCGGCATTACTTCGCTCAAGGTCAACTATAACCGGGTCTTCGGCTATTTCATCGAGGTGACCAACCCCAATATCTCGCGGGTGCCGCCTTACTACATCCGCAAACAGACCCTGGTCAACGCCGAGCGCTTTATCACCCCGGAGCTGAAGGAGTATGAGGAGAAGGTGCTCGGCGCCGAAGAAAAGATCGTCGATCTGGAGTACGAGCTTTTCGATCAGCTGCGCCGGCGCATCCTCACCGACACCGTCGTCCTGCAGGAGAATGCCCGGATCATCGCCCGCATCGACTGTCTCAGCTGTCTGGCCCAGGCTGCAATCGACTATGGCTACGTCCGTCCGGTCATGAACGAAGGGGAGGAGCTCAACATCCGTGAGGGCCGTCATCCCGTCATCGAGCGCCTGCTCCCGGCGGGCGAGTCCTTTGTCGTCAATGACACCCGCATGGTTACATCCAGGGAGCAGCTCTTGATTGTCACCGGGCCCAACATGGCGGGAAAATCGACTTTTCTGCGCCAGGTCGGATTGATCGTCATCATGGCCCAGATGGGCTCCTTCGTGCCGGCCGCTTCGGCTGAGATCGGCCTGGTCGACCGTGTCTTCACCCGTGTCGGCGCTTCGGATAATCTGGCCGCGGGGGAGAGCACCTTTCTCACCGAGATGGTCGAGACCGCCAATATCCTCAACAACGCCACCCCGCGCAGCCTGATCCTCCTCGATGAGATCGGCCGCGGCACCAGCACCTTCGACGGCCTCTCCATCGCCTGGTCGGTGGCCGAGTTCATCCATGAGACGCCGCGGATTGCCGCAAAAACCATCTTTGCCACTCATTATCATGAATTGACGGAACTGGAACTTGTACTGCCGCGTGTAAGAAACTACAATGTGGCGGTGAAAGAGTGGGGCGACCGCATCGTCTTTTTGCGCAAGATCGTCCCGGGCGGCTGCGACCACAGCTACGGCATCCATGTCGCCCAGCTCGCCGGCCTGCCCCGTCCGGTCATTCTGCGGGCGCGAGAGATCCTTGCCAATCTGGAATCCGGATCACTTGACCCGGATAAAGGACCCCGGCTGGCACACCACCGGGTGGAGACGGAACGTCCGGTTGAGCAGCTCAACCTGTTCGCCGAGCTGGAGAAGAGCCTGCGCGAGGAGCTGAAAAAGCTCGACCCCAACCAGCTGACCCCGCTCGAGGCCCTCAACAAGCTGGAAGAGCTGCGGCAGCTGGCCGCCGACCAATAAAGGGCAGGCGCGCGGCGCAGAATCTCACCCCGGGCCGCAGTGGGCCGATTTATCGTTTGCACTATCAAAACTAAATAATATATTATATAGATCGCCCACCAGGCGACGCAACATCAATTTTGTTATGCAAACAGAGGTACCTGCGTGGTCAAACGGTGTTCCATATCGCTGACGGGGATTTTCCTTTTCCTTGCGACATTCACCCAGGCGGCGGAAATCAGGAAATACGCCGGCGAGTTCATGGCCGGAGGCGTCGGCGCCCGCGCCCTGGGCATGGGCGGAGCGTATGCTGCAGTAACCGGTGATGTGACTTTCGGCTACTGGAATCCGGCCGGTCTCTCCACCATCCGCTACCCCGAGCTCGGTTTCATGCACGCGCGGCGCTTCGGCGGAGTGGTCAATTACGACTATGTCGGCGGGGCCATGCCCATCACCCGCCGGGAGACCATCGGCATCAACATGGTCCGCCTCGCCGTCGACGATATCCCGGTCACGGCCCTGCCGCGGCCCGATCTGCCCCTTGACGCCACCTATACCGATGACAAGGGCAACACCCTCAGCAATCGTCCCTACCAGGTGCGCAGCGTCAACGACGCTGAATATGCCTTTTATCTCAGTTATGCCCGTATGCAAACCGGGCGTTTCGCCTGGGGGGCAAGCGCCAAGCTGGTCCACAAGGGAGTCGGCGACAACACCGCCTGGGGCGCCGGTTTCGATATCGGGGCGATCTGGCTTCCCTGGCGCTCCCTGCGCCTGGGCGCCAATTTGCAGGATTTCACCACCACGCTCCTCGCCTGGGATACCGGCGAGCGCGAGCTGGTCTCGCCCACGCTCAAGGTGGGGGGAGCCTATCCCTTCATGATCAGGCCGCTCAAGAGCCGCCTGCTCCTGGCGGCGGATGCTGATCTGCGCATGGAAGGCCGCAAGCTCGCGGCCCAGGCCCATTATGGTCCTGTGAGCGCCGATTTCCATCTCGGCGCCGAGTGGGTTTTCCATAATATCGCCTCCCTGCGCCTCGGCAGCGACACCGGCTATCTCAGCGCCGGCGCCGGCTTGCGTCTGCCGCGTATCGATGTCGATTACGCCTTTCTGAAGCATGATCAGCTGGACAATTCGCACCGCATCTCGCTGCGGGTGCGGATTGAAGAGCGCAAGGCCCGGAAATAGCCCGCCGCAGTTGCCTGTCCGCCGACCCAAGCCGGCCGGCGGCCCCGCAATCCCAAAAAATGAATTGACTATATCAAAAAAAATCATTAAAATACATGCTGCATTTTAACAAAGCTGCAATCATCAGGATGATGCCATGATTTCAAGCATGACCGGTTTCGGCCGCGCCTCCCACAAGATCGGTGACATCGAAGTGCTCGTGGAGATCCGTTCGGTCAACAACCGCTTTCTCGATTTCTCGCTGCGCATTCCGCGGGTGCTGGCCGATTACGAGGCCCAGATCAAGGATCTGGTCGGCAAGAGCCTCTCGCGCGGCCGAATCAATATCGCCATCAGCCTGACCAGCGAGAGCTCCAACGTGCAGCAGCTGGTGCTCAACAAGCCCATGGCCCACTCCTATTACCGCCTGGTCAAAGAGCTGCAGAAAGATCTCGGCCTCGCCGGCGAGATCCAGCTCAGCCAGCTCCTGAGCCTGCCCGATATCATCGTCGTCGATGACAAAACTCCCGAGGCGGAGCGCTACTGGGAGTGCACACGCGCGGCCCTGGTCAAGGTGCTCGAGGATATCCAGGTGATGCGGCGCAAAGAGGGTGAAGAACTGCTCAAGGACTTTGTCAAGCGCATCAACAGTCTTGACACCATGATCACGCGCGCGGCCGAACTGGGCGCCGAACAGCCCGCGGCTGAAATGGAAAAACTGCGCCAGCGCATCGCCCTGCTGGTCAAAGAGGAACATGTCGACGAGGGCCGGCTTGAGAATGAGCTCGCTCTCATGGCCGATCGTCTGGATATCACCGAAGAGTGCGTCCGCTTTCACAGCCATAACAAGGCCTTTATCCATATTCTGGAGCATGAAAACGCCTCCGGCCGCAAGCTGAATTTCCTTCTGCAGGAGATGCATCGCGAGGTCAATACCATCGGCAGCAAATCCAGTTCTCTCGGGATATCCCATCTTGTGGTCGAGATCAAGGATGAGGTGGAAAAGCTGCGCGAACAGATCCAGAACATCGAATAGGTGAAGGTGAGAGGCCGCATGGCGCAAAAAGGCCTTCTGGTCGTGATCTCTTCGCCATCCGGCGGCGGCAAATCGACGATCATCCGCAAGATTCTCAGCGAGGGGGATCCCCGCTACCGCTACTCGATCTCCGCGACCACCCGGGCCATGCGCCCCAACGAGCAGGACGGCATTGATTACTGGTTCGTGGACGAGTCCGGTTTCGAGGAGATGATCCGGAAGGACGAGCTGGTCGAATTTGAGCGTGTTCACGGCCATCTCTATGGCACCCCGGTCAAGCCGATCGAAAAATGGCTGCAGGAGGGGCGTATCGTCTTTTTTGACATCGACGTCATGGGAGCTTTTGCCGTTCAGCGGCGGTTTCCGCAGCAGACGTTGATGATTTTTATCGCGCCTCCCGACCTCGAGACCCTCAAACAGAGGCTGGTCGGGCGGGGCACAGAAGCTTCGGAGGCCGTCCGCATCCGCCTCCAGCGTGTGCCGATGGAGATGGAGATGGCCAAGAGGTTCGAGTTCACCGTCATCAACCGCGATCTGAGCAGGAGCGTCGCCAGAGTTAAAAAGATTATCGCCGGCCGGCTTGATGAGCGGCATGATGGCGTTAAAAAATAGTAGAATTCATATTATTCATATAGGGAGGCCCTGTATATGATCAAAACACTGCCCATTGATCATCTCGACCAGTTTGCTGAGAATGTCTATGAAGCGATCATCATGATCGCCCGCCGCGCCCGCCAGATCAACGATTTGCAGAAAAAGGTGCTCGATGCTGAAGCTGCCTCGATGAGCAACAACGACAACTATGATGACGAAGGTGTCAGCCAGGATGTCGTTGACCGCCAGTACCTTAAACTTCCCAAGCCCACCAGCGTCGCCCTGCAGGAGATGCTCGAGGGCAAGCTCAACAAGCAGTACCCCGGATAGTACCATTCAGGAAGTGAGAGCCGCATGCTGACGAACAGGAAAGTGGTGGTTGGCGTGACTGGCGGTATCGCGGCCTACAAGGCTGCGGAATTGGTACGGCAGCTCGCTCAACGTGGGGCCTCGGTCCGCGTGATCATGACCCCTGCGGCCATGGAATTCGTCACCCCGCTGACCTTCGAAACCTTGACAGGCCACCCCGTCCTCGTCGGGCTATTTCCCGGCGAGAAGGGTGGAGGGACCGTGCACATCGAATGGGCGCGCTGGGCGGACTGTTTCGTCATCTGCCCAGCGACGGCCAATACCATCGCCAAAGCCGCCCACGGTTTTGCGGATAATGCTCTTACAACCACTCTTCTCGCCACCACTGCGCCACTCCTCTTCTGCCCGGCCATGAACAAAGAGATGTACGCCAATCCCGTTTATCAGCAAAATGAACAACTCCTGCGCGCGCACGGCTGGGGCATCGTCGCGCCCGGAAGCGGCGAGCTTGCCTGCGGCGAAGTGGGGCAGGGGCGTCTGGCCGCCATCCCGGAGATCGTGGACGCGGTGCGCAGGCTCCTGCGCCGGCCCCTCGATTTCCAGGGCAAGCGCGTGCTGGTCACGGCCGGGCCGACGCATGAGCCGCTCGATCCCGTGCGCTATCTGGGCAACCGCTCCACCGGCAAGATGGGCTATGCCCTGGCTGAAATGGCCGCCCTGCGCGGCGCCGGGGTGACCCTCGTGACCGGACCAAGCGGCGAACGCCCCTTTGCGGGTATTGAGGTCATCCGGGTCACCACCGCCGCCGAGATGGCTCAGGTGGTGGCACAGCATCTGCCCGGCTCCGATCTGCTCCTCATGGCCGCGGCGGTCAGCGATTACCGGCCGGCCGCTTTGTCAGCGCAAAAGATCAAGAAGGGGGAGCAGGAGATTGCTCTTCCCCTGACCCGGACGGAAGATATCCTCAGGAGCGCCGGCCTCAGCAAGGGCGGCCGAATTCATGTCGGCTTTTCCGTCGAGACGACCGATGAGATCCCCGCCTCGCTGCGCAAGCTTGAAGAAAAAAATCTCGACATGATCGTGGTTAATAATCCCCTCGAAGCAGGCGCCGGGTTCGCTGTGGATACCAACATCATTACCCTGCTCAGACGCGGCCGTGAGCCGGAGAAATGGCCGCTGATGTCCAAACCGGAGGTGGCCGACAGGCTGCTGACGGCCATCCTCGAGTGGGAAAAAGAGCAGAGCCTATGACAACTGATCCGGCAGAAGAACTTGGCCGCTTTCTCGAACAGCAGATCGAGCTCTATGGCGATGAACTGGCCCTCCCGAAGGAGGCGCTGGTCGGGAGAAGCGGTGAAGCCGCTGCGGCAGGTGCCGCTGCAGAAGGTGCGGACCGCAGACCGGATGCGGTGACGCGCATCCGGGAGGCCGTAGAAAGCCCACCTCCCCGTACGGTTGAGCCCCTTCCCGACCTTGATCTCTCCACCCTGGCAGAGCTGCAGGAGCGGATCAGCGGCTGCCAGCGCTGCGCCATCGGCGGGCGGCGCAGGAACCTGGTCTTTGGCGAGGGAAATCCCTCCGCCGACATTGTTCTGATCGGCGAAGCCCCCGGCTTTCACGAAGACCAGCAGGGTATACCCTTCATCGGCGAGGCGGGACAGCTCCTCACCAGGATTCTGGCCTCCATCGAGTTGAAGAGGAGCGAGGTCTATATCTGCAACCTGCTCAAATGCCGGCCGGACAACAACCGCGATCCCCTGCCGGACGAGGTGGCTAACTGCCTGCCCTACCTCGAAAAACAGCTGGAATTGATCCACCCGGCTTTCATTCTCTGTCTCGGGCGCTTCAGTGCCCAGACCATGCTGCAGAGTCAGGCTCCCCTCACGCAGCTGCGCGGCAAGGTCCATCAGTGGAAAGGCTCCCGGCTGATCGTCACCTATCATCCGGCTGCTTTGCTCCGCTATCCCAAATTCAAGCGCGAAACCTGGCAGGACGTCCAGCTGCTGCGCCGACTCTACGATGAATTTCTGGCTGAGAATCACCCACGCTGAGCGAGCCGACTATGCCTGAACACAATGAAACTCCCGTCAAGCTGCCGCCGCAGTCGATTGAAGCCGAAATGGCCGCCCTCGGCTCGGTGATGATCGAGCCCCATGCCGCCAACACCCTCTTCGAACTTCTCGACGAAACCTGTTTCTACAAGGATGCCCATCGCCGCATATTCATGGCCGCGCGCAACCTCTATTCACACAGCGAGCCCATCGATCTCCTCACCCTTTCGGCCGAACTGGAGAAGAGCAAGGAACTCGACAAGGTGGGCGGCCACTACTATCTCACCGAACTGGTGGAGCGCATCCCGTCGGCGGCCAATATCGAGCAGTACTGCCGCATCGTCCTCAACCGCGCCCTGCTGCGCAAGCTCATCGAGATATCCGGGGAGATCCAGCAGGATTGCTACGAAGGCGGGGAGGATGCCTACGACGTCATCGATGTGGCGGAGAAAAAGATCTTCAGCCTCTCCGAGCGCAGCAAGCGGAGGGCGTTTGAGCATCTGCGGCCGATCCTCTTCGAGACCATGAACCTCATCGATCATTACAACTCCAGGGCCGACGGGGTGATTGGCGTGCCGACCGGCTTTAAGGATCTCGACCGCCTGCTCTCCGGCCTGCAGAATTCGGAACTGATCATCCTCGCCGCCCGGCCTTCGATGGGCAAAACCGCTCTGGCTCTGAATATGGCTCGCTCGGCAGCCAGTTACGGGGTGCCCGTCGGCATCTTTTCGCTGGAAATGGCCTCGCCCCAGATCGCCATGCGCCTGCTCTGTTCGGAGGCCCGGGTCGATGCCCATCTGGTGCGCATCGGCAAGCTGCCGCAGGACCAGATGTCCAAGCTGATGAACGCCCTTGGCACCCTCGAAAAGGCGCCGATCTATATCGACGATTCCCCGGCCATGAATATCATGGAAATCCGCTCCAAGGCGCGCCGCCTCAAGATCGAATACAATATCGGCCTGCTCGTGGTCGACTATCTGCAGCCGGTTCACGGCGTCGGCCGGGTCGAGAGCCGTCAGATCGAGATCGCCCAGATCTCCCAGTCCCTCAAGGCCCTCGCCAAGGAGCTCGACATCCCGGTTCTGGCCCTCTCCCAGCTCTCGCGCGCAGTCGAAGCGCGAGGCGAACGCAAGCCGATGCTTTCGGATCTGCGCGAATCGGGCGCCATCGAACAGGACGCCGATGTGGTCATGTTCATCTACCGCCCATCGGTGTACGGACCGGTCGAGCCCGGCCAGGAAAACGACGCCGAAATCATCGTCGCCAAACAGCGCAACGGCCCCACCGACAGCGTGAACGCTTACTTTTACAAAGAGTATCTCCTTTTCGCCGGCAAGGAATCCAGACAGCCAGAAATCCAGACCATTAGCCCGGCTCCTTACTGATATCCGGCGGCAGAAAAGCATGGAAGAAGTGTACCAAAAGGTATTCGAAGGGCTTGTGCGCCGGATACGGCGCTACAACCAGTCCATGGACGCGGCCGTGCTGCGCAAGGCCTTCGAGTTCAGCTATGAGGCGCACCGGAATCAGCTGCGCAAATCCGGCCACAAATACTTCGAACATCCCCTCGAGGTCGCCAAGATCCTCACCGGTCTGAAAATGGACTATGAGACCATCGCTGCGGCCATCCTCCATGACGTCGCTGAAGACACCGAATACAATGTCGCCCGCGTTGAAAGCGAGTTCGGCCCCAATATCGCCAGTCTCGTCGACGGGGTCACCAAGATCTCAGATATCAAACTGCTCGAATTCGAGGAGCGTCAGGCGGAAAACTTTCGCAAGATGCTGCTCTCGATGGTCAAGGATATCCGGGTGATCATCATCAAGTTCGCCGACCGCCTTCACAACATGCGCACCCTCGAGTTTCTGCCGGAGAAGAAGCGGCGCCGCATCGCCCTCGAAACCCGTGAAGTCTACGCCCCGCTCGCCCACCGTCTGGGCCTGGCCAAGATCAAGTGGGAGCTCGAGGACCTCTCCCTGAAATTCCTCGAACCGGAAATCTATAACGACCTTGTCAAGCGGATCAACGCCACCCGGCGCGAGCGCGAACTGATCATCAGCCACGTCACCAAACCGGTGCGGGAAGCCCTGGTCGAAGCGCGCATCCACGCCCGTTTCGAAGGCCGCCCCAAACATTTTTACAGCATCTATAACAAGATTGTCAAGCGCGGCATCGTCTTCGAGGAGATCTACGACCTCCACGCCATCCGCATCATCGTCGAAAAGGTGGAAGAGTGCTACCACACTCTGGGCATTGTCCACTCCCTCTACACCCCGATCCATGAGCGTTTCAAGGATTACATCGCGATGCCCAAGAACAACGGCTATCAATCCCTCCACACCACGGTCATAGACCCGGACGGCAAAAAGGTTGAGATTCAGATCCGCACCGAGTCCATGCACCGGACCGCCGAGGACGGCATCGCCGCCCACTGGCGCTACAAGGAGGGCCGCCTGCAGGAGGATGAGCTCGACAAGCACATGGGCTGGCTGCGTCAGGTGCTCGAGGCGGTGGATGACGAGGAGGTCGAAACCAGCTCCTTTATGGAGCATCTCAAGATCAATCTCTTTCAGGATGAGGTCTTTGTCTTTACGCCGCGCGGGGATCTCTACCGTCTGCCGGCTCACTCCACGCCGGTCGACTTTGCTTTCGCCGTCCACACCGATATCGGGCTTCACTGTTTGGCCGCCAAAGTCAACGGCCGCATCGTACCCCTCAGCCATCAGCTGGTCAGCGGCGACACGGTGGAGATCATCACCTCCGCCAACCAGCGGCCCAACGAAGGCTGGCTGAGCTTCGCGACCAGCGCCAAGGCCAAAGGCCGCATCAAGAAATGGCTGCGCGACACCCAGTTCGAAAGCAGTGCCAGGCTGGGGGAGGAGATGCTCACCCGTGCGCTTAGCAGATTCTCCATCAAGCTGAAGGATGTCGATCTGGCTGATCTGGCCGCCAAATTCAACCTCAAAGAGGCACAGATGCTGTTCGCGGCCCTGGGCCGGGGGGAGATCAAACTCGACGCGGTGGTGCACAAGATCATACCGGAAGACAAGCCGTCCGCCAACAATGAATCCCTCTTCAAACGCTTTATCGAGCGGGCGCGCAAGTCGACCAAGGGGGTGAGCGTCGCCGGTATGGACAACATCATGCTCAGCTTCGGCAAGTGTTGCAATCCTGTGCCGGGAGATCCGATCACTGGCATTGTCACCAGGGGGCGCGGGATCGTTGTGCACACCAACAGCTGCAACAATCTGCTCCGTCTGATGCAGGAGACCGAGCGCATCATCGATGTCGCCTGGGATGTGGACAAGGAAAACCGCTTTCTCGCCGGGCTTTATATCCTCTGCGAGCGCCGCAGCAAGTTCCTTGCGGATCTTTCGGAAGCGGTGTCGACTTCTGACGGCATCATCGTCAGCGCCAACATGAATGCCGATGTCTCGCTGGTCAACTGCACGATCAGCGTTGAAGTCTATGATCTTGAGCATCTTAACCGGATTATCGCCAAAATCAAGAAAGTGGCTGGCGTGATCTCCGTCAGCCGTTGGTCAGAGCCTAAGTGAATGAAAAAAATGCATTTTTTTTGTCTTTTTTTACCCCTAAATGAATTTTTTTGTTGTCTTTTATCTAAAAAATGGTTATTTATGGTTATTAATTATAGTGTTATACTCTGAACGACACTCTTAATATGAATTCTGAAACCCAATCCTAGGAGCTGGCCATGGCTGATGAGGCTTTGAAATCCACGATCACGAAAAAAGATGTAGCCAAGCGAACTGCGAAGATCGTGGGAGAAAAAATATATCTGACCGAAAAAGTGGTCGACGGCGTCTTTCAGGCACTGCGGGAGTTTATGTCCGAAGCCAATCCTGAAGTGCGCATCGAGATCCGTGACTTCGGTGTTTTTGAAGTCAAGAAAACCAAGCCCAAGCCCAAAGCCCGCAACCCCAAGACCGGTGAGATCATTTACGTTCCGGCGCGCCGTAAAACCCATTTCAAGGCGGGCAAGCTGCTCAAAGAGGTCTTGAAACAGCCGTTGGCCCCAGAGGATCTGTAAACCAACCTCGCCTGTGCGAGATCGCAGTCCGGTATGGCAGATTTATCCCCTATTCCCGTTGAGCAGCTGCCTTTGGGACGCATTCTCGGGATTGATTATGGCGAGAAGCGCTTCGGCCTTGCGGTCAGCGATCCGATGCAAACCATAGCCTTTCCCCTGATCACTCTGTTCCGAAAAGGGCAGGGATTTCCCGTTGAACAAATAATATCATCGGTGCAGGAGCAGGCGGCCGTCGCTTTGGTCGTCAGCCTGCCCCTGCACATGAATGGCAGCCTGGGCGATAAGGCTGAAGCCGCCCAGGCTTTTGCCGCCCTGCTGGCTGAGGCCGCAGCCATTCCGGTCTTTACACAGGATGAGCGCTGGACAACGGCCAGCGCCCATAAAAGCCTGCATGAGCGCGGCCAGCAGCCATCGCGGCAGCGCGATAAAATCGACCAGATCGCCGCCGCCTTTATGCTGCAGGCCTTCCTCGACCGCATCCAGTTTCGCCGCAGGCATCCCTCCGGGAGTTGACCGCTCCCGCTTCGCATTGATCATCGCCCGTCAACACGGCTCATCCAGCTCTCCACCGCCCACGGCGCCGGCTCCCCGGCGGATGATGCCAGCGTACAGGAACACAGGATTGCTGCTACTATGAAAAGAAACCTGCTCCTCAGCGTGCTCACGGCCGTCATGCTGGCCTTCGCCTTGCCACCCTTTCGCACCGGTTTCATCGGCTGGTTCGCCCTCTATCCCTTTTTCCACCTCCTCGAGGGTAAAACCGCCGGCGAAGGCATGCGCTGGAGCTACCTGACCGGCCTTTTCATCTGCATCACCACCCTCTACTGGATCGCGAATGTCACCCAGGCTGGCTTTATCGCAGCCATACTGATCATCCCGTTTGCCCTGACTCTCTATGGCTGGCTGCACATCCTCCTGCTGCGCCGCTTCGGACGCAAGGCATGGCTGCTGCTGCCTTTCCTCTGGCTGGCTATAGAGTACCTGCAGTCCCTCTCCGAGACGGCTTTTCCGTGGAATTATCTGGGTTATACCCAGTCCTACTATCTCCCCCTTATCCAGTTCGCTGAATACACCGGGATCTGGGGCGTCAGCCTCTGGGTCTTTGTTCTCAATGTGCTGATCTGGCTCACCGCCCGCGAATTCACCAGCCGTCCGAGCCGGCAGCGCGTCCTGCTGGCGCTGGCGCTGCTCATCGTCCTGCCGGCGCTGCACGGTCTCTTTGTGCTGCGCCGCCCCCAGGATAGCGGCCGGCCGGTCACCCTGGCGCTGTTGCAGGGCAATGTCGATCCTTTTGAAAAGTGGGAAGTGGGCAGCACCGACAGGAATGTCGCCCTCTACGAGGGCATGTCGCGCGACGCTGCGGCCGGAAATCCCGACCTGATCGTCTGGCCAGAAACGGCGATGCCTTTTTTCCTCGGCAGCGAGCCGCGCTATTTGCGCCGTCTGCACAACTTTATTGATTCGCTGCAGATTCCGCTGCTGACCGGCGGCCTGGATTACCAGTTCACCGACGACACCTCCTATTCCTATTACAATGCCGCCTTCCTGATCGAACCCGGATCCAGATTTTTGACCTCCTATCGCAAAATGCGCCTGGTCCCGGGCTCGGAACGCATCCCGTTCCGCGACTACTTCCCCTTTAACTATCTCAAGGATTGGCTCTCCGATCTCGAGCTCGGTGTGGGGGACTATACGCCCGGAGAAGAGTTTACCGTTTTCAGTGTCCGGCCGGCGCAAGGCGGGGCGGATGCGCCGCCGGTGCTGCTCTCCACACCCATCTGTTTCGAATCGGTTTTTCCCGACCTGATCCGCCGGTTCGCCGGCAACGGCGCCGGCATGCTCTGTATCATCACCAATGACGCCTGGTTCGGCCGCACATCGGCACCCTTTCAGCATACCCGGTTCGCCGTCTTTCGCGCGATCGAAAACCGTCTCCCCGTCGCCCGCTGCGCCAACACCGGCATCTCCTGTTTCATTGATCCCTGCGGACGGGTAACGCAGAGCACACCTCTCTTCAAACAGGCGGCGATCACAGGACGGATCACGCTGCAAAGCAAGCGGACCCTCTATACCCGCTATGGCGACTGGCTGGCCCACTCGTGTGCACTCATCGCCGCTGCAGGTCTGATCGGGGCCGGAATTCTCCATCTTCGGAGCGGAAAGAAACATGCGCAAGCGCGCTAGAAGCACAGCCGCACTACTCGCCGCTCTGCTGATCGGGTCGGTTGCGCCGGCCGGCGCCGCATCCCGCTCAAGCCGTTTTACGACCAACAGCTTGATCGCCCGGCCCGCAGGCATGGGATGGGCGAACAGTGCTCTGGCATCCGACCTCTCCGACGGCCTCTATAACCCGGCCACACTCTCGACCTGGTCGGACGGCTTTCATATCTATCTCAACCCGGTTGGACTGGCTGCCGGGCTGAACCACTGGAACAGCCTTTTTACCGGCGGGGTTGCTTCACCGCTTGACGAACTCGTCCGCTGCGGCCTCGTCATCAGGGGGATCTCCTGGCAGTCGCCGGTCGTATCCATCGCGCTGCAGCTCAGCGAAACACTGGCCGGCAATCCGGCCCTGCAGGAGGGGGGGCGCTTTTTCCCCGTCGACGGGCTCCTGGACCATACTTTTTCGCAGGCAGCGGTGCGCCTCCGCCTCGCAGAGCCTTTCGCCATCGGCGTTGCGGGCTATCTGGTCAACCGGGAGGGAGCGCTGCAAAGGGGAAAGGGGTATGGCGGCAGCTACGGCATGCTGATCCGACCGGCGCCGTACTTTCACATCGGCGTGATGTATATTGACGTCCCGGACGACATGGCGGACTCGTTTCAGGCGCTGAACCGCACCATCGATGAATCGATGAACGTGGGAATGGCTTTTTCACCGCAAAATTGCTTGCTTCTTTCGCTCGATGTGCGTAATGTATCAGAAGAGGACAAACCGGCAAAACGGGAGATCCATCTTGGGGGCGAGTGGCAGGCGGTGCCGTGGCTCCTCCTGCGCGCCGGCTGTTTTGAACAGCAGCCTGCGCGCCGTGCCGTATTTTGCGGTGGAGTAGGCCTGGGTACACCCGTGCGGAGTGATTCGAGACCGGAAGATGATACGGCCGGTTTCCCGCTCGCGCTTGACCTGCAGTATGGAGTGCAGTGTGATACCTCCGGGGAGGAATGGCACTATTCCCATTTTCTGACCTGTTCAGTTTCTTTATAGGGAACCCGTTACGTTAAAACGAGTTATACACTGTGCGCCGGTGCTGCTTCTGCTGATCCTGGCCCTTCCGGCGCCGGCACAAGAGCCGCCGGCCAACCTGGAACTGCTCAGGCGGACGCTGGAACAGCAGCTTGCCGAGGTTGAACCCCATCTGGCGCTCGCTGATTCGTCTCTGCTCTGCTATGCTTCCCCGAAGGAGCAGGTGGACTGGGACTGGCTTTTTGAGCGCGTCCTGTTCGAGCAGCTGGGGGAGAGACGGGCTCTCCGTCTGCGCCGCGTCGATCCCGGTGAAATGGAGAGGCCCCTGCTCGCCTATGTCCCTGTGGAGATGGATATCCTCTACGAGGCCGCCGGTAGCAGCGGCCGCAGGATCATACGCACGGTTAAAAGCCGCCTCCATCTTAAATATCTGAACAGCAGCGGGGAACTCCTTTTCAGCCGCGAGCTGGCCGGGAGCGCCTGCGATACGCTCGCCCGCGACCAGATCGCGGCGCTTGAAGACCCGGCCATCCCCTTCACCATCGGGAAGCGGCCGCAGCCCTCCCGCCTCAGAAGGATGGCCGAACCCGCCATTCTCGCCCTGATCACCGGCGGGATCATCTACCTTTTTTACTCCTTTCGCAGCAACTGAACTACAGGAAGATTATGAAAACCTATGCCCGGATTCTTCTCACACTCTTTATCGGACTGATTGCCATCGCAGCCCTCGGCTGCGGCGGCACCAAAATGCGCGCCAATATGACCCTCGAAGAGCGCATGGCCGCAGCCATGACACTCTATGAGAAGCGGGATTTTCTCGAGGCCAAAAATCAGTTCAGGGTGATCACCCTGAGCTTCAGCGGCAGCAACGTCGCCGACAAGGCCCAGTTCTATCTCGGCGAATGCCATTACGGCATGAAGGAATATATCCTCGCCGCCAGCGAGTACGAACGGCTGCTCAAGGTCTATCCCAACTCCGAGTGGGTGGATGACGCCAAATTCAAGCTGGGCATGAGCTATTTCAAGCTTTCGCCGAAATATTCGCTCGACCAGGACTATACGCACAAAGCCATTCGCGAATTTCAGGAATTTCTTGAAGAGTTCCATCGCAGCGATCTGGTCAAACAGGTCCAGGAAAAGCTCACCGAGTGCCGGGAAAAACTGGCGCTCAAGGTCTTCGCCTCGGCCGAACAGTACTACAAACTGGGCTACTATGACGCGGCCGCCGTCTATTACAATGTGCTCCTTGATGAACACTATGACTCCAAATACAGCCCGATAGCCCAGTATTATCTCGGCGAATCCTATCGCCATATGCGCAAGCAGAGCGAAGCGCTCGAGGCATTCAGGAAGATGGTCGACAAGTTTCCCGGTCACGACCTGGCGAGCAAGGCCCAGCAGCGTATCACCCAGCTGCAGGGGGCCAATCCGGCCGCCGCCAAAGAGAAACCCTGATTTGGCGGGAAAAGTAAAAAAACTGGCCCTCTTCGGGGGCTCGTTCAATCCGGTCCATCTCGCCCATCTGATCATCGCCGAGAGGGCCGCCGATGCCTTGGCCGTCGATCGTCTGCTCTTCATGCCCTGTTCCGTGCCCGCACTGAAATCGGATGACCAGATGGTCGCGGGCGAACACCGTCTCGCCATGGTCCGGCTCGCCACCGCGGGCAATCCGCGTTTCCGCGCCAGCGATCTCGAACTGCGGCGCGGCGGCCGGTCCTACACCGTCGAGACTCTGACCGAGCTGAAACAGAAGCACGGGCTCGACCGCACAGGCCTTTTTCTGGTCATCGGCGGGGACAATCTCGCCGATCTGCTCTCATGGCGTGAGCCTGAAGAGATCAACCGGTTGTGCCGCATCGTTGTCGCCGACCGCCCCGGCGTCTCCTACAGCGGCCGCATCCCGGCGTATGTCGATGATATCATCGTCGTCGATACTCCGCTGATGCACCTTTCGTCGACCGATATCCGCAGACGCCTCCGGGAGGGCAAGTCGATCCGTTATCTGGTTCCGCCGGCCGTCGAGCGCTATATCGTCCGCCATCAGCTTTACCTGGGCTGACAGAGGGACCCGGTGGCCGGTCGCACCCTGCATATCGCGCAGATCTGCTCCTCGCGTTCCTGGGGCGGACTGGAGATGCACGTGGCTGTGCTTTCGCGCTGGCTCGCAGAGGAGGGGCACCGGGTTGAAATATGGTGCGCGCCGGGTTCACCACTCGAGGCTGAGGCGCGGCGGCTTGGTTTGACCACCGTTCCTTTCAGGCCAGCCGGCTACCTGGATCTGTTTTCGTCGCTGCGCCTCTTCCGCCAGCTCAGAAAGCGGCGAGTTGAGCTGCTGCACGCTCATTATGCCCGGGATCTCTGGAATATCGCCCCGGTGGTCCATCTGGCGCGCCGGTGGCCGCTGGTCTTCATCAAGCACATCGGTACGGGCAAACCAAAGCGGGATCCCCTGCATCGCTGGATCTACGCCGCTGTGGACCGGATCGTGGCGATCTCACGGGTCATCGAAGAGAATCTGCTCGCCACTCATCCAGTCGAACGGGACCGGGTTTGTATCGTTCATCATGGCGTTGATACGCGCACATTTACCTTTCGCCCTGAAGCGCGCTCTCTTGTGCGGGCGGAGTGGGGCGTGCGGGATGGGGAACTTTTAATCGGCTCTATCGGCCGTCTCCAGTCCGGCAAGGGCCATCTCGAATTTCTCGATATGGCCGCTGCAATCAGCGCCCGTCATGCGCAGGTCCGCTTCGTGATCGTCGGCGAGGCCACCCGCGGCGAAGAGGAGCGCGCGCGTCCGATTTATGAGCGCCTCCACAGCCTGCGGCTTAAAGATCGTGTCATCATGGCCGGCTTCCGCAGCGACATTCCGGAGGTGCTGGCGGCCATGGATATCTTTGCCTTTCCCTCCCGAGCAGAGGCCTTCGGACTGGTTCTGATCGAGGCCATGGCCATCGGACGGGCGGTGGTCTCCACCCGCTGCGACGGCGTTCTCGACATCATCGAGGAGGAGCGGAACGGCCTGCTTTTCGAGCCCGGACAGACTGCCGATCTGACCCGCCAGGTCGAGCGGCTGATCGAGGATGAGATGCTGCGCTTCCGGCTCGGCCGGAGCGCTCTGGAGACGGTCGAGCATAAATTCACCCGTTCCACCATGCTCACCCGCCTCTATGCTGTTTACGAGCGGGCGGGTGCGCGCCGGGGTGTATGCCTCGGGCCCCTGCAGGCCGAACGGCGTTGATCCGGCCGGCTCGCGGATGCCGGTTTCTTTTGCTCTAAACACGGCTGCTTTTTGCCGAACATCTGCAATCACACGATGGGAGGAGTCCATATGGCGGAGGAAAGAGTAATCCGGCTGCTGAAGCGGGTGCCCCTGTTCGCAAAGATGTCCGATGCCGATGTCGAACAGGTCGCCGACCGCTGTCTGCGCAAGGATTGCCACAAGGAGCAGGTCATCCTTGTGGAGGAGGAGGTCGGGCAGACGCTCTTCATCATCCTGCGCGGCACGGTCAAGATAACCCGTGCGAGCGACGAGGGCCGCGAGGTGATCATCACCATCCTCAAGGCGGGCGATTTCTTCGGGGAGCTCTCCATTCTTGACGGCAAGGGCCGGTCGGCCTCGGTTATCGCCATGGAGGAGTCCGAGCTGCTCACGCTGCGCCGCAACGATTTCCATCACCTGCTCGAACGCTTTCCCTCCATCGGGCTGGAGATGCTTCGCGTAATGGCCGACCGCATCCGCAAGGCGGACGTCATGATCGAGAATCTGACCCTGCAGGATGCCGTGGGCCGGGTGGGCTCGACGCTGATTCATGTCGCCGAACAGACCGGCTATGCGCGCGGGGCCAGCATGATCATCGCCAAACTGCCGGTGCAGCAGGATCTCGCCAACATGGCGGGAACCGCCCGGGAGACCATCTCGCGGGTTATGGCCGTATTCGAGAGTAAAAAGCTGATCGAACGGGACGGCCATCGGGTCATCATCCCTGATTTTGAAAAATTCAAGCGCGAATACTGGTCCTGAGCCGGAAAGGGAAGGGGCGTGACGGAATACGCGTCCACGCTGCTATCCCGTCATGGTTACAGGCCCGGACCGCGCTTTTATCTGCTCAATAACGCTACCTGCGGAGGAGTACATGTCGGTTCTGGAAATGTTGGCTGAAAGCGTCATTACGGGCAATGCGAACCGGGCGGAAGAGCTCACTTTGACCGCCCTGGGCGAGGGTATCGAGCCATCCGAAGTGCTGAACAAGGGATTGATCGCAGCCATGGATATCGTCGGCGTCAAATTCCGCAATAACGAGTTTTATGTTCCCGAAATGCTCGTCGCCGCCCGCGCGATGAAGGCCGGCATCAAGGTGTTAAAACCAAAGCTGGTCGAAACCGGAGTCGAGCCCATCGGCCGTTTCATCATCGGCACGGTCAAGGGTGATCTGCATGATATCGGCAAGAATCTGGTCTCGATGATGATGGAAGGAGCGGGATTTGAGGTGATCGACCTCGGCGTCGATGTCACTGCGGACAAGTTTGTGGCGGCGATCAAGGAGTACAAGCCCCAGGTCGTCGGCCTCTCGGCGCTGCTGACGACGACGATGCTGAACATGAAGGATGCCCTCGCCGCTTTTGAGGCGGCCGGCGTGCGCGACCAGGTCAAAGTGGTCATCGGCGGCGCTCCGGTGACCTTGCAGTATGCCCGGGAGATCAACGCCGACGGCTATGCCGCGGATGCGGCCAGCGCCGTCGACCTGGTCAAGCAGCTGCTGCCCGCATGATGACTCCGACCGGCAGCGAGGAGTTGTGAACAATCAGGGTTGCGGCGGAGCGCCTCTCCGGGTCATATTTTTCGATCTGGGGGGTGTGCTGGTGGATGTCCATTTCGAGGCCTTTCTGGAGGGGCTGGCCCGGCATACCGGCCACAGCCTGGCCGAATTGGCTGCGCTGCGGCAGAGCATGCTCCCGGATTCGCAGCTCTTCGACAGCGGCGGGATCGATGCCGGCGAGTTCCTCGTCCGGCTCAATCGCAGACTGGACACTCCGCTCGAACAACCGCTTTTTGAGCGGCTCTATAC
>Ga0116149_1001396_pt1 | contig 29110 bp, 21 predicted proteins | sample AD_UKC057_MetaG_FD_89787 | JGI IMG/M metagenome (GOLD analysis project Ga0116149, IMG submission 89787) | Active sludge microbial communities of municipal wastewater-treating anaerobic digesters from USA - AD_UKC057_MetaG | ecosystem: Engineered > Bioreactor > Anaerobic > Digestate | place: USA...
CGCCTCACGGCTCAGTTTCGCCGCATCCTCCAACGGTCCCCCAACACCACCACCCGCCGCTCCCCGGTCGCCGACAGAATGACAAGCCAGGCAGGTCTTCGCTGTCAGAATGCTCTCCACTCCTTCCATCGACACATTCTCCGAAACCGCTTGGCGGAATCCGTAAACGGCGGAAAGAACCTCCATCAGCGCATTCACCTGTCCCGGAGTCAGGTGGACTCCCGCCATGTCACCCGTCGGATTCTCCCGGATATTGAACTGCTTCGCATTCTGCTCGGTCGGTTCCAGCAGGAATTCCCGCAACTCGTCCTCTGTGCGGCTCGCTACGGCTTCCAACCCTCCGCCGGGATTCGGCTGCCCCTCGCCGTTCATCGAATGACAGACCAGGCACCCCATCATCGACACACGCTGTTCCGTCGGCATGGATCCCAAGTCCAGGAAAACCTGTGCCTGCCTGTGCGCCGAGAATGTCACGAGGGACAGCAATGGAAATACGCCCGCAAGGATGAAAAGCGGTGTCGAAAACGGTCGAAGACAATCTTTCAATTTCCGAAACACAACTACACAAATCCCCGCTCCACCGACCAATACCATGAACCAGACCAATTTATCGAACCAGCCGGGAAACGGTACATAATGCGGGGTCGGGTGGAGAAGAAGGATAATCCAGGAGAGAGCCAGAAAAATCGCGCCTGCGCGAAGCGAGGCAAAACGGTCCTCCAGCGAAAGCGCCCCCACCGCAAGGCCGCTGCCGACAATCAGTCCCAACGATCCGATCGCAAACATCTCGGCGGCGTCCCCTGCCATCAGCCTGGCCCAGTAAATCGTCTCGTTCTGTCGAACATGGAGCAGTACAAACCAGCAGCAGGCCAGCGTCAACGGCCCCATGATCGAAGCGATCAGCGCGCCGATCTCTTTCCAGAGAGGCTTTTTCGCAAGTCCGCCCGCAAGAATAACCAGCCCGCCCAAAGCAAACAAAACCAGCCCGGTCTCTATAAGCCAAATCATAAGGATATTCCTCCTGGAGATTTCCGGCGGGTCACAAGCCCGCCTCCGTGGTCAGGGTAGTTTCGGTTCTTTCACAACCGGATATTCGCCGGAAAGCGCTTTCATAAACTCCACAAGTTGATCGATCTCATCCGGTGTCAATTTCGGCATGGCACGGAAAATCGGAAACAGGTTGGGATTATCCCGCCCGCCGGCGGCCATGAACCGAACCGCCTCGTCCAGGTTTTTGACACTGCCGTCGTGGAAATACGGCGCAGTGTTGGCGATTTCCCGAAGCGCCGGGGCACGAAATGCTCCCTTGTCCGACTCAAGACCGGTCACCTTCATCCGTCCCAAATCCGGCTCTTTCTTGTCCATGCCCACACCGGCATTGTAAAAACTCGCCCCGGTAAACAGCGGAGGCGTATGGCAGGTGATGCACAGCGCTTTCCCCTTGAACAGTTCGTATCCGGCTTTCGCCTTCGGGCTGAGCGCATTACTGTCACCATTTACGAATTTGTCATAAGGAGAGTTCCCGGACAGGATGGTTCGCTCGAACGCCGCAATGGCCTTTGTAATGGTGTCTTTGCTCGCGGGCGCTCCGAAAACCTGCTGAAATCGCTTCTGATACTCCGGAATGGTATTCAGATCGGCAGCGACATCGGCCATCTTCGCTCCCATTTCAATGGGATTCTCCACCGGGCCGCCTGCCTGGTGCTCCAGATCGGGTTCACGCCCGTCCCAGAACATCGTGCTCATGTACGCGGTGTTGATTACAGTCGGCGCATTCCGGTTTCCTTTTTTGCCGTCGATCCCTTCGGAAACCGGCTTTGGTTCGGCATAAGCGTAGTCCGGGATATGACAAGTTGCGCAGGAAATGTCCTTTTTCTTGCTGAGGCGCTTGTCGAAATAAAGCATCCTGCCCAGTTCGACCTTCTCAACCGTCATCGGATTGTCCGCGGGAATCGGCGCCGGACGAAGCCCCAGCGGAACCTGAATCTCGTAGGGAGTCTGAGCCGACACCGTTGAAGTACCGATACAGATAGCGAACAACGCTCCTGCCGCAAGGACAACAACCATTGTCAACGGAGAAACGCTGAATTTCCGATCCATTTTGTTGCACCTCCACGGGAGATTCAAAAAGATGACCGATTCTATCGAATTCTCCCGGGAAAGTCACTATCCGTCGTCTGCCGAAATCGCCGGATTCATCGTCCCCCATAAACACCATGGATACCCTTCTGCCTCCTATTCTGATTCAATAATGTTCTGTAATCGGATTGTTCTACAGAAACTCCAGGCCGTCGCATTTCGAAAAGTTCCCTCTTCTCCCTCTCCCTTTGAGATAGGATTGGGGTGAGGGTTCTTGCAGCACAACAGAGTTTTCTCATGTCAGGAGATCCTGCCATTTCTCATTTCACGGAACGAGCGGGCGATCCCCATACCGATGTGGTCCTTCGCGTTACCTGGATCGGCCTGGCGATCAACACGGTCCTGTTCGCATTCAAATTATTCGCGGGGATCATCGGCCGCAGCCAGGTGGTGGTGGCGGACGCCATTCACAGTCTATCGGACAGCAGCACAGATGTGGCGATTGTGATCGGCGTTCGCTATTGGTCACAGCCTCCCGATGAGAATCATCCGCACGGTCATCGGCGAATCGAGACCGTCATCACGGCGTTCATTGCGCTCGCGTTGGGCGCTGTCGGAGTTGGATTGATCTATAACGGCTTGGTAACCCTGCATGAGCGGCACGAAGAACCTCCCGGCTGGATCGCGTTCATCGCGGCAGTCATCTCAATTGTTACAAAGGAAATCCTGTATCGCTGGACCATCTCGGTGGGGCGTCGCATCCGATCCCAGGCGATGATCGCGAACGCCTGGCATCATCGTTCGGATGCCTTCAGCTCCATTCCTGCCGCCCTGGCTGTGGCCGGCGCGGCCATCCATCCCTCCTGGTCCTTTCTGGATCATGTAGGCGCCGTGGTGGTCTCGCTGTTTATTCTTCAGGCCGCCTGGAAATTAGGCTGGCCTGCATTGCAGCAGCTGATCGATTCGGGAGCCTCCCGGGTGGATTGCGAACAAATTCGCGCCATCGCTCTCGCCACAGAAAACGTTATTGCCGTCCACGCTATTCGGACTCGCCATATCGGTTCCGGCCTTCAGGTTGATCTTCACGTCCTCGTGGATGGCGCGATGACTGTCCGCGAAGGACATAATATCTCCCGCGAGGTGAAACGTCGCCTGCTGGAAATGGGACCGGATATCGCGGATGTTGTGGTTCACCTGGAACCTTACGAGGAATCCCAGAAAGATCGCCGGTGATTCTTGCCTTAACACGGATGCGGCAAGGCGCTATGTTTCTCACAAGGCAATGTTGTTCAGTCAGGGAGGGCGAGGCTCCTGCCGAGCCGCGAATGACAGGAAAATCGGCTTGGCAGGAGCCTTGCTTTGCCGAACTGCATGACATGGCCTGAACGGGATGTCGTGCCTAGCACAGCCCGAAAAATCACCCTATGGAAAGAGGTTGTCTTATGTCCGTTATCGGTATCATTCCGTCCCGCTATGGTTCCACCCGTCTTCCCGGCAAGCCCCTGGCCCTGATTGCAGGTAAAAGCCTGGTCCGGCGTGTCTATGAACAGGCCCGGAAATGCAAAACACTGGACATGGTTTGCGTGGCCACTGATGACCAGCGAATCGTGGATGAGGTAAAACGGATCGGGGGCCACGCGGTCATGACCTCGCCCAACCACCCCTCCGGAACCGATCGGATCGCCGAGACTGTCACTATTCTCGAAAAAGACGGTATTACTCCCCCGGAAATTGTGGTGAATATCCAGGGTGATATGCCCTTTGTCGATCCCCGTATGATCGATGAACTGGTCGAACCCATGCTGGCGGATCCTTCCATCCCGATGGGAACCTCGGTGTACCGCATCATGTGCGAGGAGGACTATCACAACCCCGCCGTCGTAAAAACCGTAATGGATCTCAATGGGTTCGCCATGTACTTCTCACGGTCCTTAATTCCTTATCCGCGCATGAAAACCGGCATCCCGGTTTATGACCACCTGGGTATCTACGTTTACCGGCGAGACTTTCTTTTCACACTTGCCCAATTGAGTCCCACACCATTAGAGAAAGAAGAATCGCTCGAACAGCTTCGTGTTCTGGAACACGGGTACAAGATCCGGGTAGTGAAAACAGCCTGTGCGGATGCCACTTTCCTTGGTTTCGCTATCGACACTCCCGAGGACATCAAACGCGCGGAGGAGATGCTGCAAGAACGCGGGATCAAGGACCCGGAATAGAAACCGGCGGGGCTGACCGCCAGACGTGGGTATAGCCCTCTCTCACCGCAACCCTCTTCCGGCGGGAGAGAGAGAAAAGATTTCGTCGAATGCAGGGGCAATTCACGAATTGCCCCTGCATTCATTCCGGTAAAGGCCGGAATCCAGGCTATTGTGTCGTCGTGCGGCAAAATCCCAACGTCACTTGTACGATTCCCAGTCGGAAACCGCCGATGGTTCCTGGTAGGGGCCTGTCTCGATGGGAGCATTCGGCAGCGCGGCGAATGAGGAATACTTGCCCATATTGGCGACGCGGGCAAATCCCTTCGATTCCAGAAAACTCGCGGCGCTTGCAGAGCGTGACCCGAATGCACAGTAGACAATAATCAACTTGTCTGCCGGCAGCTCATTCCATCGTTCCTGAAGCACGCCGCCGAACCACGGCATGAGAATGCTTCCCGCGACATGCCCGCTTTCGTACTCGGCAGGTTCACGCACATCCAGAAAGATGGCATCCGGCGAGTTGACATACGCCAGCGCCTCCTGGGCTGTGATCGACTGGACGACGGATACTACAGCGTTCGACAAGAGATACGATAAACAGGTGAGTATAAACTTCCGAACCATGGTTCGGCCCTTTCCATTCCATTCGAATGGCGGGTCTCCCCGCGCTCTTAAAAAATATAACATATCGTGTGAAATCCCTGGAGTGCGGGAGCGCAGCTCCCGCCTATCCGTCTCTTGGAAATACCGTCCCCGATGGAGTACATTCCAGATCCTATATCTTCACATCGGAGGGATCGAACCATGAACCGTCGATCGTTTCTTACAAGCGCCGCTGTTGGAGTCCCCTCTGTGATGACTGTTACTGCCTCATCTGCGCAAAATGTTACTGCTGAAGTCCGCAAGTCTTCTGAAATAGCCGCCGACCTGGTTGTGGTCGGCGGAGGCTTGGGCGGCTGCGCGGCAGCGCTGGCTGGTTTACGGAACAACCTCCGTGTGGTTCTCACCGAGGAGACCGATTGGCTCGGCGGACAGATGACCCAACAGGCTGTCCCGCCGGATGAACATCCGTGGATCGAATCATTTGGGGCGACACGTCTGTATCGGGAATTGCGCACACGAATTCGCGAGTATTACCGACGTAATTATCCGCTCACTCCCGCTGCCCGAAGCGCGCCGTTTCTTAATCCGGGAAATGGCGGGGTGTCGAAACTGTGCCATGAGCCGCGTGTCTGTCTCGCCGTGCTGGATGAACTCCTCGCCCCCTATCTGAGCGGACAGCGGCTGATATTGCTCATGCAGCACAAGGCCGTTGCCGCCGAAACAGACCGGGACACGGTATCCTCTGTTACCGTGGAAAGCCACGTGACCGGCAACCGGGCGGCGCTGCGTGCGCCGTATTTTATCGATGCGACCGAGCTGGGCGATCTGCTTCCGCTCACGAAAACCGAGTATGTCACCGGCTTTGAATCGAAAAAAGAAACCGGCGAACTTCATGCGCCCGACACTGCTCAGCCGCGGAATATCCAATCCTGCACCTGGTGTTTTGCGATGGACTACCTCGAAGGTGAGAACCATGTGATCGACAAACCCGAAATGTACGATTTCTGGCGCGATTTCGTTCCGGCGCTTACCCCGCCCTGGCCCGGAAAACAACTCAGCTGGACTTACACGCATCCTGTCACTTTGGAGCCATATACACGTTATTGTGATCCCGTTCTGGAAAGCGCGGGAACGCAGCGGGGATTGTGGCATTATCGGCGGATTGCGCACCGCGAGAATTTCGCACCCGGTACCTATCTCAGCGACATCACCCTCGTGAACTGGCCTCTCAACGACTATGTTTGCGGCAATCTGTTCGATGTTCCCGCCAAACAGATCGAGAAAAGTTTCCGGGAAGCGAAACAACTGAGCCTGTCGCTGTTTTATTGGATGCAGACCGAAGCGCCGCGACAGGATGGGGGAACCGGCTGGCCGGGACTTCGTCTTCGCGGCGATCTTACCGGAACCGAGGATGGCCTTGCGAAATACCCATACATTCGAGAATCCCGTCGAATCAAGGCCGAGTTTACCGTCCTGGAACAGCACGTCGGAACCGACATGCGTATGCAGCTGACCGGAAAGAGCAAAGAAGAGGTAACCGCCGAGGCATTCCCCGATTCGGTCGGAGTCGGCAGTTACCGGATCGACCTGCACCCCAGCGCCGGCGGCGACAATTATATCGACATCAGTTCCCTGCCTTTTCAGATTCCGCTCGGCGCTCTTATTCCGCAACGGGCTGAGAATCTCCTCGCAGGCTGCAAGAACCTGGGGGTAACCCATATCACAAACGGTTGTTATCGCTTGCACCCGGTGGAATGGAACATCGGTGAATCCGCCGGTGCGCTGGCGGCCTTCTGCCTGGAAAAAAAGGAAAAGCCTCGCGCTGTAAGAAATACTCCAAAATTGCTGGAGGAGTTCCAGAAAGCCATTCAAAGTCAGGGTATCGAGATTCAATGGCCAAAGGTGACGCCCAGATGATTGGGGATTGCGGATTGTGAACGGTGGGGCAGGCCTCTGCGCCTGCCTGGTCACGCATCCTGTGGGATCTTGTCCCCTCTCCCTCCGGGAGAGGGTCAGGGTGAGGGGCTTCCGGGTAGCTGATAACTGTTCCATTTGTGCTATCGCCGCGCCCTGTCCTCTCCGTCCATTCTTCTTCTCTTCAATCCGCAATCCACAACCCGCAATTCCATGATCCACTGTTGACAAAGGCCCCCGCGCTCTCGACAATCCTCGAACCGAGTCGCCCCATTCTGATGAAAAGAGAGCTTGGCCTATGAACTTCGGACCGCTGGACTGGATTATTGTGATTATTTATCTCATCGCCACGGTGGCCGCGGGGCTGTGGATGCGGCGTTACCTGGGGAATGTCGGGGATTACATTGTTGCGGGGCGGGCGATGGATACCTACCTGGGTGTCGCCTCTCTTGCGGCAACGGAACTCGGCATTGTGACGGTGATGTATACCGCCGAACTGGGATACAAGAACGGATTTGCCGGAATGGTTCCGGGGATTCTGTTCTGTCTGGCGGCGTTTTTTCTGGGAATCACCGGATTTATTATCGAACCTTTGCGGGAAGCGGGTGTGATGACCATCCCGGAGTTGTTCCAGACCCGATACAGCCTGAAAGTGCGCTGGCTCTCCGGGGTATTTATTGCGCTCGGCGGCATTCTCAACATGGGGATCTTCTTGAAACTCGGCGGACAGTTTCTTGTGTATTGCGTGGGGATGCCGGAGAATTATCTTGAAATTGTTATGATTTCGCTTCTGGCATTAACCCTGGTCTACACGGTCGCGGGAGGCATGTTGTCCGTATTGATTACGGATTATCTGCAATTCATTCTTCTGGGTCTCGGAATTGTGATCACCTCCGTGTTCGTGCTTCATGCGAACGGCTGGACCGCGTTAGCCGACGCGGTGAGGAAGTACCATGGTGATGCCGGATTCACTCCGCTTCTGGGCGAGGGGCAAGGCGGTGGATGGCTGTTCTGGCAGGCCTTGACCGCATTCGGCGCGATCAGCACCTGGCAAACCAACATTGCGCGCGTTCTGGCCGCCAAAGATGCCAAGACGGGAAGGAAGATCTATACCACGGTGGCATTCTATTACGTGGGCCGATTCGGTCTGCCGGGCTTGTGGGCCATCGGCGCCCTGGCTGTCCTCGGTGACAAGTATTTGCAGCCGGGGATGGATTCGCTCGCGGCAATGCCGATCTACATCGGAACGATTTTACCGACGGGGATTCTGGGGCTGGTTGTTGCCGGAATGCTGGCCGCGGAAATGTCCACCGATAGCGCCTATCTGCTGACTTGGGCCTCCGTAATCTATAACGACATCACTCGCCCGATGATTAAACGACCGCTTCGGCCCACCACGGAAATCTGGATCACCCGTTCCCTTGTGATTGCCATCGGCGCGTTCCTGGTCTTCTTCGGGCTGCTGTATCCGCTCAAAGGAGCCGCTTGGGATTACCTGGCAATTACCGGAAATATCTACCTGGCCAGTATTCTCACGCTGCTGGTATCTGCATTATATTTCCCGAAAGCGAGTACCGGCGGCGCGTTTACAGCCCTTGTGTGCGGCGCAGCCGGACCGATTACCTTCCTGGCGCTTGGCCTGATCTTCAAAGATTTCACTTTACCCCCGTGGGTTCCCGGGATCGGCGCGTTTGCGCTGGCTGCATTGGGAATGATCGTCGGTTCTATCCTCTGGCCGAATCGAACCGTCGCGAAAGGAGAGGCCGCCTGATGATACTCGAATGGTTCTGGAGAATTATCCTGTATGCTTCCATTGCCTGGTACGCCCTTCTGGTCTTCTATGTCGGTTTCCGGGGACTGCAGGATATCCGTGAAATGGTACAGATCCTCAAAGAGCGCAAAGAACAGGAATAGGCCGCGGCATTGTTCACCCGCGCCCGACTGCTATATTGAAAAAAGCAATCCCGGCGTCTCTGGAATAACTCATGGTTCTCTATCGGATGCACTCTTGGCCCGCCGAGAGTGCATCATTCGTACTACTTGACCGTGTTTCAAAACCATTCAGAAGGAGCAATTATGCGCACGTTTCGTATTCTCTGCTGTCCGATAATCATGTTTGTTTTTGCAGCGAATTCTCTTTGTGCGGAAGAATCTCCGGAAGTCCTTTTCGAGGCGTCGAATATCGAGTCGGACCAGGCCCTGATTCTCGAAAATCGCCAGGAGTGTGCCGTCGAAGAACGACAGGGCATTCCTCTCCTCGTCGTGCAATCCCCCATGGACCCCTATCGGGACCAGGCGATGGTATTCCGCTTTGCTCAGACAGAGAAGGATATCCCGGAGAGTTTCGTTCTGGAGATCGAATTCTACGATGAAGGGGCCGGGATCATCTCTCCGCAACTTTCTGCCCGGGCAGCCTCTCGTCACCGGAGCCTCGATGGCGGCCGGCAATGCTCCTATACGCGCCTGAATACGCATAGAACGCGGAGCGCTTTCTTTGAGTACGCAAGCAGAAGGGGGAACAGGCCGGATGAGAATCCCATTCATCTGTCTATCGCAAGTTTGCAGTTCCTGAAATCCATCAAGATGCACCGATCCTTTTCAGAGGAAGAATGGACCGCTGCAAGAAACTCCATTCCGACGGATGTCAAACCGATGGTCGTCCTGGAACGCCCGATGGATATTGTCTGCGGCGCCGGGGTTGCTACTCGAGGTGGGGCAAAGGAGATACTGGCATCTCTTGAATCGGCGCGCGAATTGATCCCGCTGGCGAAAGCGCTCGGATTCAATGCCATCGAGTCTTATGTCCGCTGGAATATCGTGGAGCCGGACAAAGAAGGCCAATTCGACTGGTCCGCCTACGATGCCGTGATTGACCTTCTGAAAGAATATGACATGAAGTGGTTTCCGCTTCTCATTGTCGGCTCAGCCTACGCGCTGCCGGACTGGTTTGCGAACAGCAAGGAAAACATCGGTTTTGTGTGCCTGGAACACGGTATCTCCAATCCCATCCAGAGTATCTGGAGTCCGTATCATCAACGCCACGTGACCCGTTTTCTCAAAGCATTCGGTGAGCATTACGAACCGATGAACATCCTTCAGGGCGTCCGGCTCGGTCCCAGCGGGAATTTCGGCGAATCGCAATACCCGGCAGGCGGAAATTGGGGATACCACGGGGAGAATATGCACATTCATATCGGGTACTGGTGTGGCGATGAATACGCGATCAAACATTTCCGCGATACCATGAAAACAAAATACGAAACCATCGACCGGCTCAATGAAGCCTGGAATGAAAAGTTCGCCTCCTTTGAGGAAATCGAGCTGTTGCTGCCGGTGTTTTACACCAACCGGCGCCGACGTATCGACATGACCCATTGGTATACACAGGCCATGACAGACTGGTGTGAATGGTGGGCTATAGAGGCCAGGAAAGCGATGCCGAACACCATGATTTACCAGTCCTCCGGCGGCTGGGGATTCCTGGAGGCCGGAACGGATTTCGCCGAACAGACGAAAAGCATGGCGAAAGTTCATGGCGGCATCCGTCTCACCAATGAGACGGACAGTCTCCATCAAAATATCTACGTAACCCGGCTTGCAGCGACCGCCGCTCGGCATTACGGCGTTCGCCTGGGTTACGAACCGGCCAGTTCCCACACCGCACGCGGAACCGGCGGAAGGATTTTCAACACCGCCTCCACCAACGGCGACCACTTTTTCACTTATGGAGGCAACATTCTCGGACAGCAGTCCTCCATCGAGAACTGGCTGCGGAATTTCCACATCCTCGACACACGGCAACCCCCCATTGTCGATGTGGCGATCTACTATCCCGAAACCATGAATCAGCTGGATGATGGCGCATTTCGCTATCTGTACGGCTGGGGATTTTATCCGAGGGCACGTGAGGTCCGGGAACATGTGGAGGTCGATTATCTGAACGAAACCCTGATCCGCGATGGATTCCTGGACCGATACAAGGCGCTGGTGTGCGCCTGGGGCGAGTTTATTGAAGCCGATGTGCAGAATCGGATCGACCAATGGGTGCGCGGGGGGGGAACCCTGATTTATCCCAGCTTCCCAAGAGGCCCTCAGCTGACCGTGGAAGGGGATTCGAGCGTGTTCCACAAGTGGAGTCGCGGTGATTGCGGCAAGGGCGCATTTTACCGATTCCAGGGTGACATGGAACCGCCCGACCTCTACGGAGAATATGTCGAGAAGATATTGCTGGGAATGGATAACCTCCATCCGTTCACGAAACAGGCCTTGCAAATCAAGCATCCGCGACGAGTATATTTCAGCATCCAGGAGGACGGGCATGTCCTGGCGATCAACTATGACGATCAACCGGCGCGGGTCGAACTGGACGGTGTGTTCTCCGAAGAGATTGCGCCGTATAGGATCGCAAGGCTTCCGCTTCGGAAATAGAATGCCGTTGTTGATCGGCGGAGAGAAAAGGGATATACTCTCTTGGTTTATTCCTTCGATTTCATCGGGGCGTAGCGCAGTCTGGTAGCGCATCTGGTTTGGGACCAGGGGGTCGTTGGTTCGAATCCAATCGCCCCGATTTTTTATGCTTATCAGAATGTGTCTGTTGACAAACCGGTACATGCCGAAAAGAATTGTCGAAAGACCGGCAAGGCAGGAGAGACAAGTTATGCACAAAGGGACACGGTTGCGGATGATCGGCATCTTAGGGTTAGTAGTGACAATGCCCGTTCCGACACCGGCGCAGAATGTATCCGGTTCGGTCGGCGACCCGGAACATCCTGCGGTGTTCACCGTGCCGCTCGATCTCCCCGCCGGGGCGAAACCACTGGAAATGGTCCTCATCCATGCCGGAACTTTTCTGATGGGGAGTCCTTCGGATGCAAAAGATCGGGATCCGGATGAAATCCAACACCAAGTCACCATAACTAAGGATTTTTATATCGGCAAATATGAACTCACTCAGGCCCAATGGCAGGCGCTGATGCACAGCAACCCGTCCAAATTTGGCCCGAAACCGAACAACCCTGTTGAAATGGTCTCCTGGTATGATTTTGCCCGTTTCTGCAATGAACTGAGCCGGGTACAGCAACTGACACCCGTTTATGATGAATCCACCTGGACCGCCAACCGCAGCGCGAACGGCTATCGGTTACCGACAGAGGCGGAATGGGAATACGCCTGTCGCGCGGGAACGACAACCCGTTTCTATTGGGGGGATGATCTCGACGGAACCCAGATCGTCAACTACGCCTGGTGCTGGGACAACAGCCATGACGGTACAAAAGAAGTCGGACTCAAGGCGCCGAATGCCTGGGGGCTATACGACATAAGCGGGAATGTGTGGGAATGGTGCTACGACTGGGATACCCCGTACCCGTCAAAAGCTGTCACCGATCCCGTCGGAGAGCAGCCGGGTGATTTCAGAATTCTTCGCGGAGGCGCCTGGATCAACGCGCCCCGCGATTGCCGGTCCGCCAACCGCATCCGAATGCTTCCGCATTCACAGGTCGGCCACCGCGGAATGCGGCTCGCACGGACACGGTAGGGCAAGGTACGGTGGAGAGTTGACAACCCCAACAAATCAACCTCTTCACAACCCCTAATTCTCTGCCAGCTGCCCTCTCAACCATCCCGGGCGGTCTGTCGTAATTCCATCCACACCCAGTTCCTTCAAACGCCGGGCCTCATCGGGGTCGTTCACGGTCCAGACATACAGGCGTAACCCCGCCTCGTGTACCGCATCCACAAACTCCCGCGTCACACCGGAATGCTGCACATCCAGCCCGTCCAGGCCTTTCTCCCGCGCTGTCTGAATCAATTCCTTGCCATGCGGAATCAAAACCCCCGTGTCTTTCTCTTTCTCCGTGGCCTTGAGCCAGTAAGCCGGGAGATTCGGCATCAACTCTTTCGATTTCGCCACGGTGTCCAAATCAAAACCGATGATGACGATCTGTTGCTTCTTGCCGCTCTTTTCGATGGTGGTTTTGAGATGGGGCAGAATTTCCGGCCCGCATTTGATCTCGATATACAGTTTTCTTCCCTTCGGAATTGTCGAAAGGATTTCCTCCAGGAATGGGATTTTCTCCCCGGTGAACTTCGGGTCTTTCCACCCACCCGCATCCAGCTGCCGAAGAACATCCGAGGATGTTTCCGCGATTTTGTGAACCTGGCCCGTAATTCGCTCTGTATTATTATCGTGCATCAGGACAATCCGGTTGTCCTGAGTCAGATGAATATCAATCTCAGCAGAGTCCGCCCCCTGTTTCCATGCAGTCAGGACGGAAACAACCCTATTCTCCGGCGCATCGTATGATGCCCCCCGATGTCCGATGATTTCCACGGAATGCCCGTACATGCAGATTCCTCCCAGGGATAGATGGGTGATGATCAGAATGAACCATTTTGGCACGGATCCGTACCTCCATTGAGTTTCCCGCCTGCTGTGGCAAGGAGATTTTCCTGTTTAGCATACCGAATTTTCACTCTCGACAAACGCCTGTCGCTCCCCGATAATGCAGGACAGACTTGAGCCTGTCCGCGGACCGGCTCACCACAACCTGCTTGCGTTGAAAGGAACGTTTCCCCATGGTCGATACGCTGGAACGTCTTTCGGATCATCTCTATCGGTTTCATGACACGTGCGATGTCTATGTGATCGTTTTCGAGAACCGGGCCTTGTGCATCGACTTCGGAGCGGGCGATGTGCTTAAGGAACTGGGAGCATTGGGCGTCTCCCACCTGGACTGGGTTCTGCACACGCACCATCATCGCGACCAATGCCAGGGCGATCATCTGGCCCGCAAACATGGCGCGCGTCTGGCCGTCCCGCGTTATGAACGCTTCCTGTTCGATGAAGCCGAAAATTTCTGGCGGAATAGACGCCTCTATGATGTCTATAATGTCCGCAACACCTATTTCACACTGACGCAGAATATCCCGGTCGACGCGGACTTGGCGGATTACGAGAAATTCTCCTGGAACGGGATCGAATTCACCATCCTGCCCACGCCGGGACATACGTACGGCTCAATTAGCCTTATCGCGCAGATCGACGGCAAACGGGTCGCGTTCACCGGGGACCTGATCGCCTCTCCCGGAAAAGTCCAAACCCTGTACGATCTTCAATTCAATTACGGGGGATTCGATGGAGTGAACCACGCTATTCTCTCCCTCAGCAATCTTCAGAAAGAAAACTGTGAGATACTGTGCCCCTCCCACGGTGTCATCATTCGCGACGTCGATGCCGCAATTGACTGGACCGTCCGCAAGCTGAGCGAGTTCTATGAATTCAACACGGGGGCGGCTCCGGCCACTCGGAATCAATATGTGGAGGTCCTGCCTGGGATTTATGGCTCATACTCGACCTGCAGCTCGCATTACGCGATCATATCCAAATCCGGGAAAGCGCTGTTTGTGGATTACGGTTCCGCCGGGTGGGAGTTTCTACAGCCGCACATTCTGCATGACGGCGAGGGACAGCGATTCATCCGGCATACGGTCGATGATCTGCGCGACCGGTATGGGATGACATCCATTGATGTTGTCATCCCCAGCCATTATCACGACGATCATATCTGCGGATTCCCATACCTTCAGCGCCATGAAAATACACAGATTTGGTGCTACGAGAACATGGTCGAGGTCCTGGAGCGACCCTATGGGCTGAATATCGGGTGCCTGATTCATGACCCCCTGCACGTAGATCGCTCCATCGCCGATGGCGAGCATGTAAAATGGGAGGAATTCGATCTGACTGTTTACTATGCCCCCGGACATGCCGACTACCACATGGTCATGCTGGTAGAGCATTGCGGAAAACGTGTGGCCTTTACCGGAGACAACATGTTCCCGGACGAAAAATTCGGGCTTCAGCATTCCCTCATTTACCGGAACCATGTCCATAAGGACAGTCATTTGTTCATGGCTCGACGTCTTCTCGATTTCCAGCCGGAGATCATCTGCCCGGGACATCGATCGCACTTCGATGTGTCTCCGGAACAGCTGAAAGGTTTCGTGGATCGGACCGCCGAGCTCCGACGTCATTTTATTTCATTGGTCCATGATCCTGTTACCGATCACGGAGTCGATATCGATTGGGTTTCCCTGTATCCGTTCCAGCCGCAGGCACAACCGGGGGAATCGTTCGAATTGACCTGCCGGGTGACCAATTACACGGATGAGAAATACGAGGTGGAAGCGAGACCGATTCTCCCCGCCGGGTGGCGCGTGTCATCAAAAGTCATGCAATTCGTGGTTCCCGCTCAGAAAAAGGGGGAAGCCTCAACCACGGTCTCCATTCCCAAGAAGAAGAACGGTCTTCCGAAAGTAGCGATAACAGCGGATATCACCATCAACGGGCATCACTTGGGCCAGTTGGCACATTGCGTGGTCAATCTCAAAGGATCGGGACAGGCGCTGTAGAACAGGGGCGACGGTCACCCGTGCCGCCAGACTCCGAGTTCTTCGTCGTATCGCCAATCCGATGAATCGGGATTCTGACGGCGCTTCTGCCAACCCGTGATCATTGCAACCGTCTGCTCCCAGGTGTGAATCCCGCTGACCGCATCCATAACCTGCACATTCTGTCCGCCCACACAGCAGGCGATTCGGGCACACTCCTCCAGCGTTAATCCGCGCCCGAACGCCGCCAGGAATCCCGCACACGCGCTGTCTCCTGCGCCGGTTGCCGTGGCGATTTGTTCTACATAAAACGCCTCTTCCCAGATCTCTTTCCCGGCCCAGGATTCGGGTTCGATAGGCGCGGCTTTTCCCATGGAACGCAGCCGGGAGACATCCGAGGTCTTCGTCAGCAGCCCCCGATACCCGGCCTTGATCACTGCAATCCCCGCTCCCATGTGGATCACCTCGTCCAGCAGATAATGAAAATCGTCCGCCGTGTATGGATCGAGCGGATCACGGACATCTTTCACGCTGCGCAGCTCGTAAAAACGTTCCGGATTGAGCATCAGCATCGTTTCCTCGGCGCTCGGCATATACAAATCCACGTATGGCAACAGGTTCTCCAGAATGTCCCTCCAGGAAAACCGCGTGCTTTCGGAGGACAGGTCCGGCATGGACATATCCAGGCTCGTGGTCACACCCAAATCTTTGACAGCGGCGAAAATCGCGATCAGTTCCCTTGCGCCGTGGCTGTAAATCTTGCGCATCAAGGGAGGATATCCGAAATGAAAGAACCTGGCCCGTTTCACAACATCCAGATTCACATCGCTTGCTCCGAACGAGTGATTGGAACTGGGGCAATGCAGAAACATCCGGTCCGAACCCGGCGGCGCAAGAACAATCGTATAGGAAGTGGCCACATCCGCGTCGATAATCATCGCATCACCCGCCTGCCACTCGTTAAATACGGAAAGAATCATCTCGCCGACCCGGTCTTTTCCGATTTTCGCCATGAGCGCGGAGTCCACGCCCAATTTCCGCAATGCCAGGCCGGTATTCGATACCGGCCCGCCCGGCATCATGGTCAATTCCCCTACATAAGCCAGGCTTCCCGGAACAAACAGATCTTTCGAGGATAGCGTGCCTAACTTCGGCGTCAGATCCAGGCAACAGAGGCCCGCCACAACAATGTCGATATTTCGTTCCGTATTCATTCCTGCTCCATCCATGAGAAAAATTATGAGCGCCTCGCAATCTTCCGACAAATAAAGAGCCTATCACAATTCGGGCGGTTCTTGCGAGCATCCCTCCGGTAGGACCGGGGATTGGGATGAGGAAAGCGGACTTCCCGCCCTTTTTTGCCAGGCAGAGACGCCTGGCCTACTGGATAGCTACCAGGCAGAGACGCCTGGCCTACTGGATAGCTACCAGGCAGAGACGCCTGGCGCGCTGGTGGGACAGGCCTCCGTGCCTTTCGATGGGCGAGTTTTCTGAGGAGTCTCAATTAATGAGTATGTGTCTTGAGGAGTGCTCTCTCCCTTACTCAGCCGGGGCATTCTCCTCATCCTTGCATATCTCCGGATACAACTCCCGGGCACAGTCCGGACAGATCTCATGGTTGAACCGGACATCGGAACGGTCCCGAATATAGACCTCAATCTGGGTCCATTCCCCGTTCTCGTCGCGGATTTTCTTGCATCGCGCACAGATCGGAAGAACCCCGGAGAGAGTCTTGACTTTCGCGAGCGTCTCTTTGAGCTCCCGAATCACCTTGTCGCGCTCAATCTCCATCTTTCGACGAGCGGCAATATCCTGGCGCTTGCGAACCACATCCTGGAGAACAACCGGCAACTGTTGCAGATATCCCTGCCCGGGGTCTTTGATAATATAGTCCGCAACTCCCGCTTTCAGAGCTTCGACTGCCAGCTCCTCCGAACCGTCTCCCGTGATAATGGCCAAAGGAACCGGGATCCCCTCTGCGAGAAGCCGTTTACACAAAACCAGACCGGACATACCGGGCAAACGGTGATCGATCAACGCCACATGATAATGGAACGGCTTCTTTCGAATTTGTTCCAGCGCATCCTCCCCGCGAACGCACTCCTCAATTTCCCAACGCGATTGCCCCCTCTGTAACGCCTTTCTCACGGCAACACAGTCCTGTTCATTGTTTTCCACAATCAGAACGCGGAAAACCGGTCCATCCGCAAGGGTCATTGCATTGTTCTCCTGACGATCACGTTACACTCCGCAAACCCGGGTCGATTGAGTGAACCTGGAAAATACTGCAAAGCCCAGCCCCCTGTCGAGCGATCCCGGTCGGTGTTGCAGCAAGACGGCATCCGCACCGACAGGAATACCCGCCCGATTATAGTCCTTGCCCGATTCGAGCGCAATCGAATAAATCACGCCATCTTCCGCCGGAATGACGGTGACATGTAACTTTTGCTGCCATGATGTTCTACAGCAAAACGCTTGAGCCATGAAGATTGCACACTCAAAGACCGGGGGAGACCGGAGCAGAGACGACAAAAACGTGCGGCATGTTCAACCCCCTCTGTATCTCCCCCTTCGACAATTCTAAAATGGTGTTCTGTCGTGGGAGAGAATAATAGGCCCATCGGGGGCAAAATGTCCCGGTTCCCCTGGTAGGGACGGATAGAACCGGTAGACCGCGTTGCAGTGTTCGTTATCAAGGCATTCATTACAATGTCCCCTGCAACATGACCCTCTTTGCCGACATTTCCACACTTCTGCATCCGCTCTCCAGTGTGCAGGGCAATCCGGTTGCTGTCCAATCCCCGGCAAGATAAAGACCTTTCAGCCATTGCCCCGGTTCCGGCCGAAACGGTTCCATGTTCGGATAAGGCGCATAAGTAGCCCTGCGCTGCCTGGAGACAGACGCTTTTAATACCCTCGCGCTCCTCGTCATCGGGAACAGACCTCTCACATCCTCCATGGCAAGCCGCACCAACTCCTCTTTGGAGCATTCATTCAAAACGCTCGGCCCGCTGATCAAGAGCGAATAGCACCCCCCGGACTTCTCCCCCAATCTTGGGGGAGACATAGAGGGGGTTGCTCCCAAATGCTTCCGATTATCAAACAACCATTGAAATCGCCTGCTTTCGAGATGGATAAAATGCTCATCGGTAATCTCGCAATCAAGCCATAAGTTCAGCGTGAGAATGGGCGATGGCTCGAATCTCCTGATGTTCTCAACCGGCGGAGACCGGCTCAGGTCGCTTCGTTTCAACAGAGCGAGCAAATCCCACGGGGCTATTGTCGAGACGACCGCATTCGCCTCGATTCGCTGTCCCGTCGAGAGAACCGCGCCGGTTACCTGTTCGTTGCCCGACCGCAGGCTTTCTACATTTACGCGAGTGAGAACCCGACCTCCGTGCGATTCGATAAACTGACGCGCGTCAGTATCGCACAAACTCCCGGTTCCGCCGGTTACCCATCCGAGTGACGAGTCTGCACACGACCGGCAGAATGCCTCCACCAGCACATTTGCCATCAACTTGGCGGATCCTTTTTCAAGAGGCAGGTTGAGAGCGGCCTCGCAAAGCGGCTGCCACAGGGTCCGGCAGATTTCTGGTGTCTGTCCGCATCGTCTCAGCCACACCCAGGCGGTCTCACTGTCAAGAGGGTCCGCCCCGAACCATTTTCGGCGCAGCAATTCCGGCCCGATCCGAAGCCCCGATAATCGATCCCACACGGAGAGTCGAGAGAATCGCATCAACGCAGCGGCGACATGCAGCGGGGCAGGGAACCGGGGGCAGGCAAAGCGCCATGTCCGTTCCGATGAAACACGGAACGACATGGACAGATCATTCTGAAATCGCAGTCTCTCTGTTCCGCCGATTTTATCGGCAAATCGACGAAAGGAGGAATAGCATCCCATCAGCAGGTGCGGTCCCAGCTCCAGAAGGTCGCCTGTCTGCGGTTCTTGCAGCACAGCAGCCCGCCCGCCCAGATGGCCTGCACGCTCCACAAGGGTCACCTCCGTGCCGCGCTCTGCAAAAATCGCGGCCAGATAGCACCCGGAGACTCCCCCGCCGATGATTAGTATGCGTTTCGCCATAGCGCGGATGGAAAATACCGGGAGGCCAGCCAGTCACGGAACGCAATGGAGAGCTTTTCCCAGGTTGGAATAGTGATTCGTTCGGCGAATACGGAGAAATCCTTTTCCGCAATCCTCGCCAGAATCCGACGGTAAATCGTTCCCATAATCTGTGCAGGGAACATCTGCGGGTCCGCCATCTCCCGCGCGCATTCCGAGGCACGCCGGTAGAAATCCAGCGCCCGATGATACTGCTTCTCAAACAGAAGCCGCATTGGGGGACTTGGACGTTTCTGCAAAATCTCTTCTTCTGTTACACCGAACTGGTCCAAATCCTCCAGGGGCAGATAAATACGGTTTCGGTCTGCATCTTTGCCGACATCTCGCAGGATGTTGGTCAGCTGAAGTGCAATTCCCAAGTCCCTCGCAAAATCCTTCGCACGCGCATCCCTGTACCCGAAAATCTCGATCGAGATCAGGCCCACTACGGATGCCACACGGTGACAGTACGGAAGAAGGTCATGGAAAGTAGGATACCGGCCACACCGGACATCCATTTCCACACCGGCGATCAGTTCCTCAAAATACTCTCGCGGGATGGGGAATTGTTTCAGCGTGTTTTGAAGGTCCCTGGTGACAGGATGGCTGGGATTCCCACTGAATAGATTGCCGATTTCATTGCGCCACGCAGCGATCCTCTGTTCCGCATCCGCCTCGTTGTCCGCTTCGTCCACCGCATCATCCACAAACCGGCAGAACGCATAGACAGAATAAATCGCCTCCCGTTTCAATTTCGGAAGAAAGCGAAGAGCGTAATAAAAATTGCTTTTGCTCTTCCGGGTATGGACTGCGCTGTAGGTATTATTGGCCATTGTTTTTGAGACTGTGGTCAATTGTTTTCCGAAACCGGATCATCCGCGCGAAAATCGAGGGCATATCTCTCCATCCAAGAGTCGGGCGGCAGGAAAACGGTTCGGTTCGCTTCTCTACCTTCTCCAGAATCCGCATTCCGCCCAGCCACACCGCCCGAATTTCCCAGCTCAGACATCCCCGGACCAGTGCGGGAAGCCGCGCGCCTTCAAGGAACATCCGTCGCGTTCGATCCACCAATTCCCGGTGCAGGGACCGGAAATTTGGACTGTCGATTTTCCGCACAAACTCGTCTTCGGTATACCCGTGTTTCTTCATCAACTCTTGTGGAGCATAAATGCGCCCTTTCTCCAAGTCCACGGAGATATCCTGCCAGAAATTGGTCAGCTGAAGCGCTGTGCAGATGCAGTCGGACAGAGCGAAAAGCGATTCCTCCCGGTACCCGAAGAGGCACAAAATCAACCGGCCCACCGGATTAGCGGAGAATCGGCAATAATCATTCAGCAGACCCTCCCATGTCTCGTATCGCTGAACTGTCACATCCCGCCGAAACGCCGTAATCAAATCCCGAAATAATTGCACCGGAAGATCATACTCCCGAATCGTATGCTTCAAAGCAAGGAAAACAGGATTTAAACACGATTCTTCCTCAAAAATCTCCCTCCCCATACTTGGGGAGGGCTGCGGTGGGGATTTTAATACCTCTTTGTCCTCACCCCCCGGTCCCCCTCTCCAAGTATGGCGAGAGGGGGAAGAGCCGCCACACCTTTCCAGTTGTTCCTGCCAGGCGTCCAGCCGCTTGAGACGTTCATCGGGGGCGATGTCTCCTTCATCTGCGAAATCATCCGCCCCACGCGCAAACGCATAGATACTCGCCACCGCACGGCGCATATTCCGGGGGACCAGAAACGATGCCACCGGAAAATTCTCGTAATGCCCCCGGACGATGCGCAAACAATGGCGATATGCGGCCTCAATTTCACCATCCATCATTCTCCCTCCAGGAGAGCATTTCTTTTTGATCGCCTTCCAGGAGAGAACTTTCTTGCCCCTCTTTCTATCGGTCCCATTTGTCTTATTCGTCTTATTCCCCACCTGTGTACCCTACCACACTCCCTCTGGAATAATCAAAACCCCAGCCCTTAAAAAGAAAACCGGGGACGCACCCTGCGCCCCCGGAATTTCGACCGGAACACCAACCGACCGGAATTATGCAACTTGCACTTTGATCTGTTTCGGTTTCGCGGCTTCGGTTTTCGGAGCGGTAATCACAAGCACCCCATTCTTGTATTCGGCGGTTACCTTGTCACGATCCACCGCGCCCGGAAGTACCACGGAGCGGGCAAATGTGCCGTAGCTGCGCTCGATTCGATGCCAGTCCCGGCCTTTGTCTTCTTTCTCCTGTTTCCGCTCGCCTTTCAGGGTCAAAACGTTGTCCGTGATAGAGATATCTACACTGTCTTTCTCCATGCCCGGAAGGTCTGCCTTGATGATAATCTTGTCCGCCTCTTCGCAGATATCCAGTGCCGGCGCGAATCCAGCTCCGAACAACCCAGGCTCAATGTCGCCGAACAGCTGGGTATCAAACAACCGGTCAATTTCGCTCCGAAGAGTATTCAGCGCGCGAAACGGTGATAAGAATCTCCGTCCTTCATAAGGTACCAGGTTCATGGTCTTTACCTCCTTTGACTCTTCAGTTTTTCTTTTCCGGCCTGATTAGATGCATCTGCCATGCCAGATACATAAGTTATTTATTATCAGGTAGATATAACTTATCGCTCACTCAGAAACTGCGCCATATTGGCACGGGTCTTTGGGGCTGTGTCTGCAAAGATGTCATGGAAAGGACGGGATTTCTCGCTTTGGTCGAAATGACAGGAACGTTGTCGAAATGACATGCTTTTGCGCGTCCCTGCTTTCTGTCATTCCGAACGAAGTGAGGAATCTCAGTCCTGCAACGCCGGATTGCGGTCATGCTTCCCGTAGACGGCAACCTTCTTCCGCCGGTAACAGGCTTTACGGGACACGCATTCGGATATTACAATGTGCCTTGGGTCAGAAAGGGGAATTCTATGAAATCCGTGCAGCTTTGCAGCGTGAACCTTTTCTTATACGTGTTCTTGTTCTCAGTTCCTATTGTCACACATTCCGCAGATTCGGGAATTCACCCGGTCAAGACTTCAATTGACTACCCATCTGCAGACAACAACTCGCCAGGATTGAAATTGATAGGTCAGATCGGCGGGCCGGTTTCCGATGTTGCTGTGGCGGCAAATTACGTATATCTATGCGAAGGTATGCGCCTGGTTGTTATCGACATTTCCGATCCTGCCCATCCCAGGGATGTGGGGGTTACGGTTCCTTTTGAGGCTTACGCGAATGGTGTCGCCGTCTCCGGAGAAATGGCCTATGTCGCCGCAAGTCATCGCGGATTGATCGTGGTTAATGTCTCCGATCCAACTCATCCCGATATGCTCTCTTCCTTTCATACCCGAGGCTATGCGGAAAAAATTGCCGTCGTTGGGCAATACGTTTTGATCGCCTATGGATGGAACGGTTTGAGTATTGTTGATGCGTCAAATCCGACTGCTCTCAAAGAGGTTGCGCACGTTGCACCCTTCGGATACACGTTCGATGTCGAGGTTGTCGGCGAAACCGCTTATTTGGCCTGTGCCGGTTCGGGGCTGCAAATCATTGATATCTCCAATATTGAGAATCCAGTGGCGATAGGATCATTTAATACTCCGGGGTATGCGCACGGCGTATGCGTATCCGGTGAATACGCCTATATTGCGGATGAGTGGGCAGGAGTGCGAATTCTCAATATTGCCGATAAACGGAATCCAATTGAAGTCGGTTCTTATGCAACTCCCGGACAGGCCTTTGATGTACAATTCGCGGATAACAAAGTTTACGTCGCGGACGCCTTTCGGGGTGTTCGTGTGATCGATGTCAGCAACCCGGAGAATCCGACGGAAACAGGATTTCTGGAAACAGAAGGCCATGCGCATCGCTTGACCTTATCCGGCGATCGAGTCTATGTCGCCGATCAGGAATTCGGATGTCGCATTCTTGATCGGAGTGATCCCACAAACCTCAGATTGCTCGGTGAGAGAGTATCCGCTGTGCGTGTGCGTGACGTCGCGGTATCCGGTAATTATGCCTACCTTGCCGTACACCCAAATTTCTTTTTTGTTGCGGACACGAGTGACCCCACACGTCCCATGGTCGTCTGTTCGCGAAGTTTGTCAGACAATCCGGGTGGCTTGGTTGTTCGAGACAACCTCGCCTACATAATCTGCAACAACGTCGGTTTGATTGTGTTTGATGTATCGGTCCCCACTGATCCAATTAAACTTGGCGAAGCGTATCACGATATACCGGCAAGAGATCTGAACGTTCAAGGCGATTATGCATTCGTGGCTTCTGAGGGCTGTCTGGAGATATTTGACGTCTCGGACCCCACGAACCCGGCACATGGTCACTCTCTTCCCATCGAGAACATTGTGACCGGCACGGATTTCACGAACCGCTATGCTATCGTGGGCGTGGCAGTCAAAGACACTATTGCGGTTCTGTGTCTTTCCGACATCGGAGTGGCAATCCTTGATGTCACAAATCCCCTGGACCCTCGCACCCTGGCTTTTCTTCCCGACGTCGGATTCACACAAGAAGTGAAAATTCTGGGGACGTATGCGTACATCTCCGATACTTCCGGCCTGCTGGTTTTGGATATTTCCGATCCGACGCATCCCACGAAAGTGGCATTCGCACCTTCATCTGGTTTTGCCGAAGGAGTGACCGCACTCGGCTCACGAGCATACATCGCGGATGGTGATGCAGGTCTTGCGGTTTACGATATCTCCGATCCACATAACCCGCAAGAGATCGGAAGATTCAACACTCTGGGATACGCGCAGCAAGTCCGTGTGAATCTCGATCAAGTTTTCATTGCCGATCTCCAGGGAGGCCTAGCGATATTGTCCGACCTGCCCATACAGGACTCTCAGCAAAAATCCCCGCGTTTCGTGGATGCCCATTCCACAGAAACTGTTCCAGGAGTTGTATCATCAGGAAAGGCCAATACACAAAGATCACTGACCGAAAGTCTGGCGCACAACCAATACACCGTGCATCGGACGATTCCAGATGCGGACTCACCGGTACTCTCGCCCGCGCGCCGCGATGGACCGGCATCATCCACCAAGAGAAGCAACGTCGTGACGCAAGGCAACATATTGCTCGTAACCAGTGCCGACGACTCCGGATCGGGCACGCTTCGCAATGCAATGGAGCATGCGGCGCCGGGCGATCATATCGCTTTTGACCCGACGGTTTTCCCGCCGGAGCAACCCATGACGATTCAGGTCTTGAGTGCTCTGCCACGGATGTTGCAAGGTCCGATCACAATCGACGGCAGTGACGCCGGGGTCATATTGGACGGCAGTCTCCTGTCACAAGGGGCAGCCGGCCTATCTATTGAGTCGGATGGCAATCGGATTATGGGATTGGAAATCGTTCGTTTTCCGGGTTCCGGGATCGACATCTCCGGGAACGGAAATGTCATCGGAGGCAACTGTTTGCACGGCTCCGGCCCCAATGGGCAGGGAAATGTGATTTCCGGGAACAATGGACCGGGGATCAACATTCGTCATGCGGGTGAAAATGTCGTCAGCGGCAATCTGATCGGAACGGATCGCACCGGGACCGTGCGTATGGGAAATCACGACCATGGTGTTTTCCTTTGGGATGCCTGGGAAAATCGGATTGGCGGGGCCGCACTCGGGGAAGGCAATGTCATTAGCGCAAATTACTTTTACGGAGTCGAGATGCAGCGCATCAATGCGAGACGCAATATCGTTATGGGAAATATGATTGGAACGGATATAACGGGAAGCGTTGAACTGAGCAATGTTGTCACAGGTGTCGGTCTTGAGTTGAAGGCAAGCGAGACACTTGTGGCGAATAATCTCATTGTCTCTACCTTCGGCAATTGCTTGATTATCAATGATCCCGGGAGTTCCTATAATACGGTAGTGGGCAACAGGATCGGAACCGACATAACCGGTACGATTCCTCTTTCCCGCAGCAATTTCGCGGGAATCTTGATGGGCCAGGGATCTGCCTACAACCGAATCGGCGGAACGTCCCCGGAAGATCGAAACATTATTTCCGGGAATAACACCGGCATTTACTTTGCCAGGCAAGGTCAACATGGAAATGTAGTGCTGGGGAATTACATTGGAACGGACGCGACGGGAACCAAGGCGTGCTGCAATGGCAGCGGGATTGCGGTGGGGCCGGATCGACCGATGATCGGCGGGATGACACCCGAAGAGCGGAACATTATCAGTGGAAATCAACAGGCAGGGGTATCTTTCTGCCCAGGGGTTGATTTCGCCTGGATTGCCGGGAATTATATCGGAACAGACGTGACCGGATCTGTTCCACTGGGGAACGGAACCGGCATTGGGATGGAAAACAACAGCCGTCATTGTGTACAAGGCAATACCGTATCCGGAAATGATGGAATTGGGATTATGCTTGGACCGTCGTCCGAATATAACTCCGTTCTGGAGAACCTTGTCGGAACGGACGCAACTGGAAGTATCGCTGTTCCAAATTCCGAAGGAATAGACTTGTTCTGCGGCGCGAGTCACAATGAAATTGTGCGGAATATTATCAGTGGGAACCTGGGCAATGGCATGCGCATTTCATCCGAGTGGCGGGGAGGAGAGATCGACCGAAGTACAGCCTTCAATTGGATCACCGGAAACCGTGTCGGCACAGATGCTTCGGGTGCGAATTCACTCCCGAACCATAACAATGGAATCCAATTCGATTTCCGGGCCGAGAATAATCTGGTAGGAGGGCAAAGCGAGGCAGACTCGAACATCATTCGGTTCAATCAGAACAACGGAATCGCGTTCATCCTTCCCCACGTTCGCTTCAATCGGATCACGCGGAATACGATATCAAGTAATGAATCGTTGGGAATCGCCTATGAGCCGAATGAAGATGCTGTAGTTGTACCACCGGTTATCACTGCAGTCGATCGAAATTATGTGCGTGGAACGTGCGTCGCTCCCGATGGCAGCGTTGTGGAGATCTTTTGCGGTCCGGATAATGAAGGTGAGATCTATCTTGGCTCTGCTGCTTTGGCGAATGGCTCTTTTGTATTTGAAGGTCAAATACCCCGATCGCGATACGTGACAGCCACGGTTACCGATCTTGATGGGAATACTTCTGCGTTTTCATTGCCGGTAGGAAATGGCGTGAGAATTGTAAGTGTTGAACCCAACAACAATGAGCTGGCGGTTGCACATAATGCAACGATTTCGATCGCTTTCGACGAACCCGTATCCGGGGACGCCGCAAACCGTCTTGTTGCGTACAGTGCACTGACAGGAAGAATACCCGGCAAATTCGCCGGTGAGGGTGGAAATGCGAAGATATATGTGCCAGAGAGGCCTTTCCTCCCAGCCGATGAAATTGAGGTATCTGTCACAGCGAATGCATTCACCGGGACAGGCGGGATTCCGCTGACCGCTCCTTATGTGTGGCGTTTCCGCACAGCAGCAGGATGGGGACCGGCCGTTTTCAACCTTTATTACCGGCAAGCGGTCATGGACACGGTTCGTACCGATGCCTTGGCTTTCGGGGACGTGGACGGTGACGGGGATCTGGATCTGGCTGTATCGCAGTTCGAAGGAATCAGTGCAATCCATCTGAACGACGGCGCGGGACATTTTAATGCGGGCACGCGACAGATTGGCGATGCACGCTCCGTCTATTTCGACTTAAAATTCGGCGACATGGACGGGGATGGCGACCTCGATCTCGTTGCGGCCAGTCATCTTGGACAATCGGCGATCTACTTCAACGACGGAAGGGGACAATTCAGCGAGTGTATGAACTTCGGGAATTCCGTTCCTGTGCCCCGAATGGCACTCGGTGATGCAGATGGAAACGGATATCTCGATATCGCCATAGGGGGCATGTCTGCCAGTACGAATACCGTTTATTTCAATAATGGCAACGGGAGATTTGACAGAACGACGTCCTTTGAGGCGATGGAAGAGCAAGTCAGATCAATTATTTTCGGTGACATCGACAACGATGGAGATCTGGATCTGGCGGTTGGGACCTCAGGACAGGAGGATCTTCTCTACTACAACAATGGAGAAGGCTTATTTCCGACAGTGAGGGCAGTCGGACGACCGGAAGACAGCGGGGCAATTGTCCTCGGGGATTTCGATGGTGACAACGAACTGGATGTTTGTTCAGGAACCGCACTGTACTGCAATCCCGGCATGGGAATATTTGACAACGCGGAACGACGTGAGTTCAGGCAGGGGAGTACCGATGTCGTGGCCTGTGGGGATGTTGACGGGGATGGAGACCTGGATGTCGTGATTTCCCCACTCACGCTGTATCTCAACGACGGGACCGGAAGATTCACTGAGAGGGACCTGTTTGGCGACTGGATTGCTGCGACTACCTTCGGAGACGCGGATGGTGATAGTGACTTAGACCTGGTTGTTGCCCGTAACGGTGATGCGAGAATAACGCTTTATCTGAATGAAAGCGATGAGCCTCGCCCGACCCCTACGCCCGGTCCGGTGAATGTGTGGATGTGGATTAACTATTGAATAGAATCATCAGTAGCCATCCACGAAGGTGTTGTCCCGTTGACAGTTGAAACGTGAGGAGAGGGGTGGCGGTTCCCCCCGCCCGAGGGAGAAGCTCGAACGGGGGAAAAGAAATCGAAAAGGAGTGAACCGCCATGAGAAGAACTGTACAGACTGTGGAGAAGACGGACAAGGACCGGCTTCTGCGGCGGCCAGTTTGCGGGAGGAGCTGGAGGAGATGGTTACCATCAATCGGTTGGGTCTGTCGAGCGCGTTACGGCGCTGTTTGGGCACGACGAACGTCATCGAGAATCCGCACTCGGCGATGCGCCGGCGGAGGCGGAATGTGAAGCGCTGGCGGGATGGGCAGATGGTGTTGCGATGGCTGGTTTCCGCGTATCCCGATGCGGAGAAGACGTTCCGCAGGATCAGGGGGCACAAGGACCGATGGATGCTGGAGGGCGCCCTCCAGGAAGAGGCGAAGAAACAGGAGCCGAAGAAACACCTTGACTCTCAGAAGAAGGTAGCTTAACGTGATGTCTAGCCGCCACCCCCAGCTTCAACTACAATTGGGACATCGCCGGTCTAATCGGAAATCTGCACCACCAAAACATAAGGCATCCAACTCTTGAAAGTCGAGGTCTCATTCATGCACTCTTTCCCACGCCCCCGACGGGGCGGATTCACCCTGATCGAGTTGCTGATTGTGGTCGCCATCATCGGTATCCTGGCGGCCATCGCCGTCCCGAACTTCACGAATGCCCGCGTTAAGGCCCTGGTTTCTCGATCCCGCGCCGATATCAAAGCCATCGGTGATGCGATCAGAATGTATCAACTGGATAACGGCAGTGTCTGGAAATGGGAAGATGGGAATCCTTACAAGGAACTCATGCGGTTGACCACGCCGGTGGCTTACATCGCCAATGTCCCCGATGATGTTTTTTTCCCCGAAGTCAGCGATTCACCTTCCAGGCATTACGACTATCATTCGTACGGACCGGTTGAACCAAATAAGGATTGGGCGCTTTGGGGATGCGGACCGGATAAAGGCCGGAATATGAACTGTTTCTATTACACGCCGGAAACGTCAGGGGAATTCAAAGATCAACTCTACAATCCCTCGAACGGCATTATCACCACCGGCGATATCATCAACAATTCCTGGTACGGCCTGTCGTTTTAGTGTGCCTACCGGCTGGAAGCCTGTGCACTCTCTTCTCCCTCTCCCACCGGGATGTACAGACCGGGGACATGGGTAACACCTGTTCGGAGACATAGGTAACACATTTGTAGAGTATGTCCAGTTCACTAGGAGGTACTGGACATGCCGTGGCAAGAGGTGAATACCATGTCTCTGA
>Ga0116149_1001401_pt1 | contig 29057 bp, 23 predicted proteins | sample AD_UKC057_MetaG_FD_89787 | JGI IMG/M metagenome (GOLD analysis project Ga0116149, IMG submission 89787) | Active sludge microbial communities of municipal wastewater-treating anaerobic digesters from USA - AD_UKC057_MetaG | ecosystem: Engineered > Bioreactor > Anaerobic > Digestate | place: USA...
CCAAACCCGAATACGCCGAGTTTTATGAGCGCGCATTGTTTAACCACATCCTGGGTTCCCAGGACCCGGATACAAACCGGGTCACCTATTATGTGCCCCTGAAATCGGGTCTGGAAAAGACGTACCAGACCCTGGATGACACCTTCTCCTGTTGCGTGGGCACGGGCATGGAAAACCATACGCAATATGGATCCAGCATTTATTTTCATGGTGATGACGCCCTGTACGTCAACCTGTTCATCGCCTCCGAACTTTCCTGGCCTGAAAAGGGGCTTAGCCTGACGCAGGAAACCCGCTGTCCGGAAGAAGCTACTTCACGAATCCGATTTACCTGCGCACAGCCGGTTAAATTAACAGTCTACCTGCGGTATCCCGCCTGGGCGAAAAGCGGTGTTGAACTTAAGATCAATGATGAGCCACAAAACGTGACCGCCACACCGGGCAGTTTCATTCCCCTGGACCGGGAATGGAAAGACGGCGACGTGCTGTCCGTGCGGTACCCCATGGCCTTGCGGACGGAAACCATGCCCGATAATGCCGCCCGGCTTGCCTTTTTCTACGGCCCCGTGCTGTTGGCGGGCGCGCTCGGCAAGGAAGAACGCCCCCCGGCCGACATGCCCGTGCTGATCGCCAATGAAAAGCCCCTGGAACAGTGCCTGGAACCCGTGCCCGGCGAATCGCTTACATTCAAGACTTCCGGCATCGGCCATCCCGAAGACCTGACCCTGATTCCTTTCTACCGCATGCATCATCAGCGCCACATCGTCTATTGGGATCTGTTCACCCGGGAACAATGGGAAACGCGACAGGCGGCGTACCGTGCGGAGCAGGAACGGATTCAGCGCCTCGAAGCGCGCACCCTCGACTTCCTGCAGCCCGGTGAAATGCAACCCGAACGGGACCATGACTTTGAAGGTGTAAACAGCCGCCACGGATCGCACCTGGACCGCAAGTGGCGCGATGCCGCCGACGGCGGCTGGTTCGCGTTCACCATGAAGGTATCGCCGGACAAACCCATGGAATTGGTCGTCACGTACTGGGGCAGCGATGCCGGCCCGCGCACGTTCGACATCCTTGTGGACGGCACGGTTATCGCCACCCAACAACTGGATAACCCTTCCCCGGGCAACTTCTGGGATGTGGTCTATCCCGTTCCTTCTGAACTGACCCACGACAAGGAAACGGTGCGCGTCACCTTCCAAGCCCATCCGGGCAATATGGCGGGCGGCATTTTCGGACTGCGAACTGCACTGCCGGAATGAGGGCGGATTGTTTGAACCAATGGACGTAATGGACATCATGGACATAATGGAGCCGCCCTAAATGATAATGGCGCAAACAACCCAAGTGAACACCACAGGGTATTGCTCAACCCTGCCTACCCCCAAAACCTAATCCGAGGTCTTCCGCATTAAGCGCACGGCCAGGGCAAGAAACAGCAGGGCAAGACCGCATTGCCCGAGGATGGGCCGCCACAAGGCACGCGGGCCGACCCCTTTCGTAACAATGCCCTGGATGATTTCCAAAAACCACCGCAGAGGATCGAAGATGGTCATGTACTGAAAGAAGGCGGGCATATTGCGGACGGGAAAGATGAAGCCGCTGAGCAGCACGCAGGGCATCATGAAGAAAAAGGCGGTGAGCAGGGCCTGCTGCTGCGTTTTGGCGGTGGTACTGATGACGAGGGCGAGGCCGAGATTGCCGGCGATGTAGACGCCGGCCATGACATAGAGCAGCAGGAGACTGCCCTGCACGGATATGCCGAACATCACGCGGGTCAGCACAAGCATCATGGTCATGATGAGGTACCCCAACACCATGTAGGGAATGGTCTTGCCGAGGATGAACTCGGTCTTGCCGATGGGCGTGACCAGCAGCTGTTCAATGGTACCGATTTCCTTTTCACGCACGATGGCGATGCTGGCCAGCAGGATGCTGACTACGAGCAGCATGACGGCGATGAGCCCAGGCACGAAGTAATACTTGCTTTCCAGGTTCGGGTTGAACCAGGCACGCGTTTCAATATCGATGGCGCCGGGAAGGGCGGCAGCCGCGCTCCCCAGGTGACCCGCGAGCACCTGGTTGGCATAATTGAACACGATGGCGGTGCTGTTGCTGTCCGTGGCATCGGCGAGCAGCTGCACCCGGGCAGTTCGCCCGCCGCGCAGGTCCCGTTCAAACCCGGCCGGAAAATGGAACACGCAACGGACCCGGCCCGCGTCCAGAACGTGCGCCATATCCGACTGCCGTTCGAGCGGCTCGATGATGTCGAAATAGCCGCTGCCGGTGAAGGCGGCGATAAGCGCGCGAGACGAGGAGGTCTGGTCGAGGTCGAGGACCGCCGCGCGGATATGGGTCACGTCGGTGGTGAGTGCGAAGGCGAAGATGAGCATCTGCAGCACGGGCATGAGAATAATCATGGCACGCATGCGCGGGTCGCGCAGCATCTGCAGAAACTCTTTGATTAACATTTCGCGGATCCGGCGGAACATGGGTTACTCCAGTTTCAGTTTCATGCTCTTGTGAGCCAGCACGACCATCAGTGCCGCGTATATCGCAAGGAGCAGCGTATTGAACCAGATGATTTCCAGGCCAACCCCCTTGAGGTAGATGTCGCGCAGAATCTCAATGAAATAGCGCCCGGGAATCAGGTAGGTGAGCATCTGCACGGGCACGGGCATATTTTCAATGGCGAAGGCGAAACCGCTGAGCAACAGTGTGGGCAAATAACTGGCCATAATGGCTGCCTGGTTGGCGAGCACCTGCGCCTTGAGGCGGATGCTGAGCATGAGCCCGAAAAAGAGGGCGCCCGTCAGAAAGATGGATGCAGTAAAAAAGAGCAGCGCGGGCTGGCCGCGCAGGGGCACCTGGAACAGCCATTGGCCGAGCACGACCGCAATGGCCACGTCGGCCATGCCGATGACGTAATAGGGAAGCACCTTGCCCAGGACCAGTTCGGGCACGCGGATGGGCGTACCGATGAGCTGTTCCATGGTGCCCAGTTCCCATTCCCGGGCGACGGTGACACTGGTCAGCATGGCGGCGATGACGATCATCACGATGACGATGATGCCGGGCACGGTGGTATTGACGCTGCGCAGGTCCGGATTGTACCAGGCGCGCGGTTCCAGGACAATCGGCGCGGCTGCCGCGCCGCGGCCGGAAATCCGGGCAAGCGACGCCGCGACACGTCCGTTATAAAGGGCGCCCAGGGCGGATGCGTAACCCAGGGCGAGCCGGGCCGTGTTCGCGTCGCTGCCGTCGGCGATCACCTGGGCCTGCGCTCGGCCCTGGCGCAGGCGCTGCACGAAGTCGGCGGGCACGACCAGGGCGAGCAGGGCCTCGCCGTTCTCCAGGCGGTGCTGCATCTCGCCGTAGCCGTCGGAATACCCGGTGATGGAGAAGTAGGGCGAACCGCTGAAGAGGGCGATCAGTTCCCGGCTTTCGGGCGTACGCGACTGGTCCCAGACGACTGTGGGCACGTTGTCCAGGTCCATATCGAGGGCATACCCGAAGATGAGAATGAGCAGGGCCGGGATTGCCACCGCCAACACCAGGCTGCGCCAATCGCGGAACACGTGGATAAATTCCTTGCGCGCCACAGCGCGTAGCCGCCTGAAATTCATGGTTGCCTCCCCCCCGCGTTGGCGGCCGCCGCAGCCTCCTCCCGGTCCACCTGTTCGATCAACGACACAAACACATCCTCCATGGACGGTGTTATTTCCCGGACATGAGCCGGGGCGGACCCGCGCTCCGCGAAAACTTGGTTCACCGCGCCGGCGACGGTTTCGGGATCCGCGACCACGAGGTGGATGCCCGCGCCGAACAGGGCCGCCTCGCGCACCCCGGGCAGCGCGGCCAGCGTTTCGATCAGGTCCTGGGGCGCGTCACAGGCAACGTCAAGAATGCGCTCGCGCATCACGCCGGTCTTCAGTTCGAGGGGCGTGCCCAGGGCGATCATCCGGCCCCGGTAAATCATGGCGAGCCGGTCGCAGTATTCGGCCTCCTCCATGTAGTGGGTGGTGACAAATACCGTCACGCCGTTTCCGGCCATGTCGTAAATGAGGTCCCAGAAACGCCGCCGGTTCAAGGGGTCCACCCCGCTGGTCGGCTCGTCGAGGAAAAGCACGGGCGGTTCGTGCAGCACGGCGCAGGCCATGGCAAGGCGCTGTTTCCAGCCTCCGCTGAGCACGCGCGCCGGGCTCTGGCGCCGTTCGCGCAGACCCGTCATGTCGAAAGCCCAGTCCTTGCGCGCGGCGAGGCGCCGCCCGGATAGCCCGTAGATCCCCCCGTAAAAATTCATGTTCTCCTCGACCGTCAGATCCTCGTACAGGGAAAAGCGCTGGCTCATGTAGCCGATGTTCTTCTTGATGGCTTCGGGCTGGGTTCGCACATCGAAACCCGCCACCGTGCCCGAGCCTTCCGTCGGCGCAAGCAGGCCGCAGAGCATGCGGATGGTGGTGCTTTTCCCGGCGCCGTTCGGGCCGAGAAAGCCGAAGATTTCGCCGCGCGCCGTTTCAAAACTCACCTGGTCCACCGCGGTGAACTTGCCGAAACGCCGGGTGAGCCCTTCGACACGCACGGCTGGCCCATCCGTCACGGAAGGCGGAGTGTGAGAAGAGACTTCGGAAACCTGCCCGGGATGGGCCTCGGACGCCCCGCCTGCACCCAGCACGGCCACAAAAACATCCTCAAGGGAAGGGGTCTGCTCCCCGAGGTCTTCCGCGTCCAGGCCGGCGGCGGCGATGGCCGCGAGCGCATCCCGGCGCGCCCCCGCAATATCGTCGGCCGCCACATGCACCTGCGCGCCGAACACGTCCACACTGGCGCCGGACAGGCGCATACGCAGCATCCGGGCGAGCTCCCTCGCACGCGTGCTGCGGAATGCCGTCAGCCCACGATGCATCAGGTCCTTGATTTCACGGGGACTGCCCTGGGCCAGCAGGCCGCCCCGGTCAAGGAGCGCCAGGCGGCCGCAGCGTTCCGCCTCATCGAGATAGGCGGTGCTTACGAGTATGGCCACGTCCTGTTTCAGCAGCTGGTACAAAATACGCCAGAAATCCCGGCGGCTCACCGGGTCCACGCCGTTGGTGGGCTCGTCGAGGAGCAACACTTTCGGCGTGTGGATCAGCGCGCAGACCAACTGCAATTTCTGTTTCATACCGCCGCTAAGGTCGCCCGCAAGCCGGTCCCTGAAGGGACGCATGTAACTGAAATCCAGCAGGTCATTTACCCGCTCGGGCCGCCCCCGCTTCGGAACACTGTACATATCCGCGTAAAAATCGATGTTTTCCGCCACGGTCAGGTCGGGATACAGGCCGAAGCGCTGGCTCATGTAGGCCGTATGCCGTTTGACGCCGTCGGGCTGGGTTTGCGTGTCGAAGCCGGCCACCGTGGCCGCGCCCTCGTCGGGGTCCATGATGCCCGCCAGCATGCGCAGGGTGGTCGTCTTACCCGCGCCGTCGGGGCCGACCAGTCCAAATACCTCGCCCGGGCGCACCTCAAAGGACAGGCCGTCCACCGCTGTGAGTGTGCCGAAGCGTTTGCGCAACCCGTGCGCCTCTATTGCAGGCGGTTGCATGATCATTGCCCGAAATCAAGGCGCGCGTCCGCCGGCATGCCCGGTTTCAGGGCTAAATCTTCATTTTCAAGGGCAATCTTGATGCGGTACACCAGCTTCACGCGCTCTTCCGGGGTCTGCACCTGCTTGGGCGTGAATTCGGCCTCGCCGGAAATATACGTCACCGTACCCTTGAACACCCGGCCGGGCCAGCTGTCGCAGGTCACCTCCGCCGCCTGGCCGAGGCGCACGTTGCCCAGGTCCGTTTCGCTCACATAGGCGCGCAGCCAGGGATTGCCGAGATCGCCCAGGGTAACCACCGGCGCGCCGGGCGACAGGTATTCGCCCGGTTCCGCCGACTTGCTCAGGATGATGCCATTGAACGGCGCCTTCAATTCCGTATAGTCTAGCTGCTGCTTCGCGTGGCTGACCGCCGCGCCTGCCGCCGCCAGCTTCGCGCGGGCCTGGTCCAACTGCTCCGCGCGCGGCCCTTCCTTGGCCAACGCGTAGCGTTCCTCCACTTGGCGCAGTGCCGCCCGAGCCTGGTCAATCTGTTCCGCCCGAGGCCCTTCCTGTACCAGTTTCAGCCGCTCTTCCGCGCTCGAGAGCCGCTCCGCCGCCATGCGCGCCTGCGTGGTAACAACCTCGTGCTGCTGCGGTGTCACTGCCTTTTGTTCAAGCAGGCGCGTAAAACGCCCGGCATCCGATGCGGCCCGCTCTGCTTCGGCGCGCAGCATCTCCACTTCCGCCGCCGCCGCCGCCACTTCCTGGGTCCGGGAACCCGCCTCCAATTCGTCCAAGCGGAACCGCGCCTGTTCCATGGCGGCGTGGGCCGCTTCGAGGTCCTGGGACCGGGTGCCCGCTTCCAGCTCCGCCAGGAAGGCGCGCGCGAAGCGCTCGTTCGCCTCGGCCTGGGCCAGATGGTTCTTTTGGTCCGCGGCTTCGAGCCGCGCCAGTACCTGGCCTGCCGCGACCGTGTCGCCCTCTTCCGCAATGCGCTCCAGTAACCGTCCGGGTATTTTGAATCCCAGTTGCGCGTCGGTGACCTCGATATTACCCGACAATACCATATCGCCCGAATCCTCGCCACGCCACAACTCGGAGCGGTAATAAAGAAATCCAGCTGCAGCCGCAGCCAGCAAGACGATGGGAATGAGTTTATTCATGGTTATGACTCCAGCATGTGAACATTTCTTCACATATGTTTATTTCACGCAGGGCGCGAGACCCTCCAGAAAGGCCGCCCAGGCCTGGTCCATGTAGCGGGTGATGTCAAAGCCGCCATCGCTCAGAAACAGCATCATCACGGCGGGCTGAAACAGGCCCAGGTACATGACGGACACCGTGTGCGGGTCCAACTCGGGGCGCAGGGTTCCCTCCCGCTGCGCGGCCCGTGCCAGATCGGCCACTTCGCCAAGATAGGCGGAAAGCGTGGCATGCAACAACGCCTTGCGTCCGGGATTACCGATCCATACCTGATCGGAAAACAGCAGGCGTGGAATGGCAATGAATTCCTGCGCCATCTGGATATGGCGCCGGAGCAGTTCCCGGAGGGATTCGAGGGCGGGCAGGCCTTCGCGGCGCACGTTGGCAACCATGGTCTGAAGCCGCAGGCCAATGACACCGACCGCGGCGTCAATCACGTCCTCTTTCCCGGTATAGTGCCGGTAGAGGGCGGACGTGGCCAGGTCCAGTTCACGGGCGATGCGCTCCATACTCAGGCCCTTGAACCCATGCATGCCGATGACCTGCAGCGCCGCCTCGGCAATCTGTTCCTGCCGGATTTCGGTTTTGACTTTCGGTTTACCCATGCTAGTCTCCAATATGAATTAACATTCACATTATAGTGGAATTAGGCCGGCAGTTCAACAGACAGGCGTCCCTTGAGGGTATCTGTCATGTATGGCTTGTGGCAGAATCCCGCAAGCACTTCATGAGGGGGAGAATGTCAAGAGCCTCTGTTAGCGAACGGGCGGTTTATCCTCAATCCACCTTGCGGGCCTTCCGTCCATGTATCTGAAGACCGTTTTTTTTCTAACCCTCTAAACCCTGTACGCTCCCCGCACGGTTTGCCTCCGTCCCTTGAAAAAGGGCATACTTCATGACATCTCACGTGCCTGTGGTAGGCACGCTAGCCCAGAAGGACTCTTACTCCCATGCGTTTATCCAAATTAGTCGGTCATCGGTATAAAGAACGTCCCGGCGAAGCGGTGTTGGACAGCCATGCCTTTTTGCTTCGGGGCGCGTACGCACGGCAGGTAGCGAACGGCATCTATTCGCTGCTGCCGCCTGGACTGCGCGTGGCGCGCAAGATCGAGCAGATCATCCGGGAGGAAATGAATCGCATCGGCGGGCAGGAGGTACTGATGCCCGTGGTGATGCCGCGCGAGTTGTGGGAGGAATCCGGGCGCTACGACGCGGTGGGTTCGGAACTCCTGCGTTTCCACGACCGTACGGGCCATGACATGGTGCTGGGCATGACTCACGAGGAGGCCGTAGTGCATCTCTGCCGCCATGAGATCAACAGCTACGCCCAGCTGCCCTTCATGGTCTACCAGATCCAGACGAAGTTCCGCGACGAACCGCGTTCGCGGGGCGGCCTGATCCGGGTGCGTGAGTTCACCATGAAGGACGCCTATTCCTTTCACGCGTCTCAGGAGGATCTCGAGCGGTATTATATGGAATGCTACCGGGCGTATCAGCGCATCTTCGCGCGGGCAGGCCTGCCGGAAGTCGTGGCAGTATTGTCTGACACCGGCATGATGGGCGGCAAGGTCGCCCACGAGTTTATCCTGCTTACGGAGGCCGGCGAGGACACCATTGTCACCTGTGACAAGTGCGGCTACCTGGCCAACCAGGAGGTGGCCACAGGGCGCGTGCAGGGCTATCCCGAGGAACCGCTGCCCCTGGAGAAGGTTCATACGCCGGACAAGAAGACCATTGAAGAAGTCGCCGCATTTCTCGGCGTGGAGCCGCGGCAGACGGCCAAGGTGGTGTTCTACGACACGGACGAGGCGGGAAAACTTGTGGTGTTGCTGATCCGGGGCGACATCGAGGTCAACGAGATGAAACTGGCCAAAGTCATCCGGGCTGTGCCCGTGCCGGCGGACGAGGCAAAGATCACCGCCGCCGGGTCCGTTGCGGGTTTCGCGTCGCCTATGGGTCTGGACCCCAAGCGCTGCCGCATCGTGGTGGACCAAACCATCGCCGGCTCAGGCAACCTTGTCTGCGGCGCCAATGAACCCGACTATCACTTCAAGAATTTTAACCTGGCACGGGATCTGCCGGGTATGGATATAGTGGATGTCGCTCAGGTGCGGGAAGGCGACGGTTGCCCAAAATGTTCCGGCGCACTTACCCTCAAGCGCGGTGTTGAAGTGGGTAACATCTTTCAGCTCGGCACCAAATACACGGAAGCCATGGGCATGACCTTTGATGATGAGGCCGGGAATGTGCGGACACCGATCATGGGCTGCTACGGCATTGGCGTAGGCAGGCTGGTCAGTTCCATCATGGAAGTGCGGCGGGACGAATACGGCCCGAAATGGCCCCTGTCTGTCGCGCCCTGGCAGGTACACCTCAACGCGCTGCGGCTCAACGTGGAAGAAGTCAACACCACCGCTGAAAAACTCTATGCGGAACTTCAAGACGCAGGTATCGAGGTGGTCTATGACGATCGTGATGAGCGTCCGGGCGTCCAGTTTGCCGACGCCGACCTGCTCGGCGTTCCCATTCGCCTCATCGTGAGCGAACGCAACCTCAAGAACAGCCAAATCGAATTCAAACGGCGTGACACCGGCGAGTCCGGTGTCATCCCGCTGGAAAGGGCGGCGCAAACCATTCGCGACTGGATTGACGGCACGTTGGCGGCAATTAAAACTGCGGCGGAGGATATCAGCGCATCGTAAGCCGCTAATTCCGGGATGATACAGGATGGCGCTGACTTAGGGACTTCGCGATGTTGACGAGCGTCTATAGTCCGGAACCATAAGCATGAAGCAAAAGGGACTGACTTTCCTCAAAATATCCGGAAAGACAAAACGGTCTGTTTTTCTCAGGAGAGTGCGCGATGAATAAAACAAGCATTACTGTTGTCCTTCTCTCTGCCCTTATCGCTTCTTTTTCCCAGGCGGAACCTGTCATCAACAGCGCCAGGGCGGACGGCTACAAAGGGATCTGGTTCACGCTCGGCCAGCAGTGCGAGTACGGCGACAAGTACTCGGGCGGACTGGGCACCTACACGGCCAAGCACGTCCCCCTGGCGGTGTATGCCCCCGAAGTGGACAAGACCTTCTTCGTCTACGGCGGCACCACCGGCGCTGAAGAACGGTACCTGCTCATTATGGCGTCTTACTACGACCACAAGACCGGGACTGTGCCCAGGCCCACCATTGTCCACGACAAGGAAGGGGTGAACGATCCTCATGACAACGGCAGCATTCTGATTGATGAACAGGGATATGTATGGGTGTTTGTCAGCGGTCGCGGCCGCAAGCGCATGGGCTTCAAGTACCGGAGCGTGGAACCCTACAGTGTGGATGCTTTCGAACGGATTACGGAAGAGGAGATGACCTATCCCCAGCCCTGGGTCATTCCCGGCAAGGGGATCCTGCACTGCTTTACAAAATATACCAAGGGCCGGGAATTATACTGGGAAACGAGCGCGGACGGACGTACCTGGACAGAGGACCGGAAACTGGCGGCTCTGGGCGGTCATTACCAGACGTCGCGCCAACAGGGCGGCCGGGTTATCACCGCCTTCAATTACCATCCCGGCGGTACGCCCGACACGCGCACCAACCTGTATTACGCGGAGACTTCCGACTTCGGGGAAACCTGGCGCACCGTTTCGGGAGAAGTCCTGCAGACCCCGCTGGTTGACGTGCATAACCCCGCCCTCGTGCGCGATTACGAAGCGGAAAAACGGTTGGTGTATATGAAAGACATCAGCTTTGATGCCAAGGGACATCCGGTGATTCTGGTCATTACAAGCGCTGCGTATGAACCGGGCCCGAAGGGTGATCCGCGCCTTTGGACGCTGGTGCGCTGGACCGGTACGGAGTGGACTTTCACTGAAGTGACAACTTCCGATCATAATTATGACATGGGATCCCTGTATATTGAGCCGGACGGCGTATGGCGTATTATTGCCCCCACTGAACCGGGCCCGCAACAGAGGGGCACCGGTGGCGAAATGGCGTTGTGGCTGAGCAAGGATGACGGAGGCACCTGGTCCAAGGAACGGGATATTACCCACGGCAGTCCTCGCAATCACGCCTATGCCCGGCGCCCGGTGAACGCCCACCCGGATTTTTATGCCTTCTGGGCCGACGGCAATCCGGACGGCTTTTCCGAATCGCACCTGTATTTTACCAACAAGAATGGTGATGGGGTATGGGAACTGCCCTATGAGATGGTTGAAGAAGAAACGAAGCCCAAGGCGCGGTGAGGAGAAACCAGGTCTGTATGGAAACTATAGGACCTCTATGTATTATAGGACCTATAAAACGAAGTCAAAGATTGCTTTATGGTACATAAATATAAGCCCGCCGGTCTTTCCCGGGTATCCCTCCTTCCCATGACCACGGATGAAATGCGTTCCCGGGAATGGGACGCTCTGGATGTGCTGCTTATCTCAGGCGACGCGTATGTGGACCACCCGTCCTTCGGCGTGGCGCTGCTCGGACGCGTACTGGAGGATGCCGGGTATCGCGTTGGTATTGTCGCACAGCCGCGCTGGGACAGACTGGAAGATATCCTGCGCCTGGGACGGCCCCGCCTGTTCGCGGGTGTTACCGCAGGCGCCCTCGACTCCATGCTCGCCCATTACACTGCTTTCCGCAAGCTGCGCCATGATGACGCGTACACGCCCGGCAATATCCATGGTGCCCGGCCCAACCGCGCCTGTCTCGTATACACCGGCCTGGTCCGAAACGCCTTTCCCGGACTGCCCGTGGTGCTGGGCGGTATCGAGGCGTCCATGCGCCGTGCCAGTCACTATGATTTCTGGACGGATAAGATACGGCGGTCCATCCTCCTGGACAGCAAGGCGGACCTGCTGGTCTACGGCATGGGTGAAAAGGCGGTCCTTGAAATAGCCAAACGGCTTGACTCCTGCCAAGCCTATTCAAAAGAACTGCTCTGGGGCATTCCGGGCACGGCGTTTGCCTGTTCCGCAAGCTTAGACCTGGCAGGCCATACGTGTTTTCCCGAGGTTCATGAAATGTTGCGCCTGCCCGGCCATGAAGCCATCCTGGCGGATGCCAAAGCGTTGATGACCGCCACACTCGCCTTGGAGCAGCAGGTCCATCAAGGGGTGTGCTGGGCCGTGCAGCACGCGGGAACGCAACAGGTTTTCTTCACACCGCCCTCGCCGCCGCTGGAAACTCCCGAGTTGGACGCCCTGTACGCGCTGCCCTTTACGCGCCGGCCTCATCCCGGTTACACCAACCCTATCCCGGCGGCGGACATGATACAGTTCAGCATCACCGCCCACCGGGGATGCGCCGCGGGATGCACCTTTTGCGCCATCGCCCAGCACCAGGGTCGCCGAATTCAGTCGCGCAGTGCGGCATCCATCGTGACGGAGGCCGGCGGGTTTACAAAACATCCCGACTGGAAAGGCAGCATCAGTGATGTGGGGGGGCCCACGGCCAACATGTGGGGTGCGCGCTGCGTGTCCGACCCGTCCCGCTGCCGCCGCCCGGACTGCCTGTTCCCCCGGCTCTGCCCTCACTTCAAAACGGATGACACCGCGCTGGCCGACCTGCTGCATCAGGTGGCGGGACTGCAACGCGTGAACCATGTGCGTGTCGCCAGCGGGATACGCTATGACCTGGGCAGCCTTGATAATCCCTATCTGCGCAGCCTGGTCCGGGAGTTTGTCGGCGGGCAGCTTAAGGTGGCTCCGGAACACCTCTGCGACCCTGTGTTACGGCTTATGCGCAAGCCGGCCCGTGCCTCTTTTGAGGCCTTCCTCCAATTCTTCGAAGAAGAATCCCGCCGTGCGGGCAAGGAACAATACGTGGTGCCTTATTTGATCAGCGCCTTCCCCGGCTGTACGGACAGCGACATGCGTGAACTGGCGCAGTGGCTGCAGCAACGCAACTGGCGGCCGCGCCAGGTCCAATGTTTCATTCCCACCCCGGGCACCGTGGCGGCGGCCATGTTTTACGCGGGCATAGACACGGAGGAAAAGCCCATTTTCGTGGCGCGCACGGATCGAGACCGCCTGCGTCAGCATAGGATATTGGCGCCCCCTGCCGCGGAATCGAATACCTGATTCGTGCGCGCCAGGATGGCCCCGGGTGCGTCTGCCAGTCCGTATTGTTATAATAGCGGTACAGCAACTTGCGGCTTCACCCTTTCACCCTGGATATTGACTGATTCCATCACAGTATGTCAAAAAAAGCGCATATCAAAACCTACGGCTGCCAGATGAACGAGCATGACACACAACGCATGTATGATATGCTTGCGTCGCTGGGGTATGTCTCCACGGAAATGCGTGAAGAGGCCGATATCCTCCTGGTGAACACCTGCTCCGTCCGCGCCAACCCGGAAAACAAGGTCTACAGTTATCTTGGCGCGCTGCGCCCGCTGAAGGCGCGCAAGCCGGAATTGCTGGTCGGGGTGGCCGGCTGCGTGGCGCAACAAGCAGGACAGGCTCTGCTTGACCGCGAGGCCCTGGTGGATTTCGTGTTCGGCCCTGATAATCTGTTCCGGTTGCCGGAACTTATCGAAAGTGCAGGCCGGGGCGAAAGGCGCTGCCTGACGGACTGGCAGCCCTGGGACGGCCCGGTGCGCGAATTTGTGCCGGAGCGCTGGGTGGAACAGGGGCATGTGGAAGGTATCAAAGCGTATATTGCCATTACCAAGGGCTGCAACAATCATTGCTCCTTTTGTATTGTGCCGCACACACGGGGCCGCGAGGTATCCCGGTCGCCCGAAAGCATTCTGCAGGAAGCCCGCGCCGCCATTGACAAGGGTGCCCGCGAGCTTTGGCTGCTCGGCCAGAACGTCAATTCGTACCGCGCCGCCGGGGAATACGGTTTTTACGAGCTGCTCGATGAAATTTCGCGATTGGATGGACTGGTCCGGCTGCGGTTCACCTCGCCTCATCCCCGGGACTGGAACAACCGGCTTTCCGACCTGATGGCGGAACGCAAAACGATTTGCAGGCAGTTGCACCTGCCCTTCCAGGCAGGGTCGGATGCCGTACTCCAGGCAATGCGCCGACGGCACACTCTGCAGGAGTACCTGGGAAAGGTGGACTATTTGCAGCAGCGGGCGTCCGGAGTGGAAATCAGTACCGATCTCATCGTAGGCTTTCCGGGAGAGACGGAAGCGGATTTCGAATGTACGCTCCACGCGCTGGAACAGGTCAGGTTCAGCCAGGTGTTTCCTTTCAAATATTCATCGCGTCCCGGAACGGCGGCGGCGAAACTCGCGGACGATGTGCCCCGCCAGGCGAAAGAGCAACGGCTTGCCCGTGTCATTGCCTTGCAGGAAGAAATTAACGAAGAACAACAACGCGCACTCATCGGGACGGAACAGGAAGTGCTGATTGATGCGGTGCACCCGCGCGAACCGGATTTGATGAATGGCCGTACGGATGGATACCGAGCCGTTACGGTGGCCGGCGGGCCCCATGAGATAGGCGACCTGGTACGCGTGCGAATTACGGACAGCAGGGGGCACTGGCTGTATGCCGAAGCGGAGTAATATGCCGGTGTCTTTGAAGCAGAAAACCGAGAAGAAAGGATAGTATCCATGATAGTCAACGCCGATATGGTAACCAGAATCTCCATTGTCAAAGCCAGGGAACTCGCTTTTGAAGGGGATGACATTTGCGTGGTCATTCCCGTGTATTACAGGAAACATCCTCTGGCGGAAAAGATCCTGGCGGAGGAAGACGCAGCCACGCTCCGGACATTATCAGAGAAAAACATCATTACCGGCCGGAGAAAATCCTATTACTACATACCCGCTCCGAGCCGGGAGTATAAGGGTATACTGGTGCTCGGGCTGGGTGACTACGAAGATTGCGACGCTGAAGCGATGCGCCGGACCATGGGGGTCGCGGTGGACGTGTTCCGGCGGAATCATATCCGCCATGTTTACCTGGACATGAGATTTTATGATAGTCTTCCCCTAGAGGCTTTTGTGGAAAGCATCAACCTGGGCCAGTACCATTTCGACACGTATAAAGAGCCTGACGAAGAGAACGCCCCGGTTGCGGTCAGTGAAATTACCGTAATCGTGGACAATGCCTCCGACACGGAAGCGATTGGCAAAGCGTGCCAAAGGGCGGCACTGGTTTCCCTGGCAGCCAACGGCGCGCGTCATTTCGCCAATACGGCCTCAAATGATATGAAGCCCGAAACCTTTGCCCAGGCGGCGCATCAAATTGCGAACATGGAAAACTCGTACTGTACCTGTACGGTGCTGGAAGAGAGCCATATGGCGGAACTGGGCATGAATGCGCTGCTTGGCGTTGCCCGGGGCGGTGAATTTTCCCCGAAGCTGGTTTTCCTTAAATATCGTCACCCGGAAGCGTCCCGCACCGTGGCGCTGGTGGGTAAGGGTGTCACCTTTGATTCCGGCGGCATTTCTTTGAAGCCGGCGGGCAAAATGCATGAAATGAAATTTGACATGTGCGGTGCGGCGGCCGTGTTGTGTACGCTTATGGCCGTCAGCCATCTTAAACCCGCCATCAACGTCATCGGCGTGATCCCCGCAGTGACGAATATGCCCGACGGCCGTGCCCAAACCCCGGGTGACATTGTCCGCGCCTATAACGGTAAGACCATTGAAGTGCTTAATACTGATGCGGAAGGCCGCCTCATCCTGGCCGACGCGCTCGCATACACGGTAGATACTTACAAACCGAACATTATTGTGGATATCGCCACGCTTACGGGCGCGGCCGTTGTTGCGCTGGGTCATGTGGCCGCGGCGGTGCTGGGAACAAACGAGTATGTTATCGATGAACTCCTTGCCGCCGGAAAGGCCACGGGCGAAATCCTGTGGCCGCTGCCGCTGTGGAAGGATTATGAGCGGATGATGGAAGGCGACTGTGCTGATTTGAGCAATATCGGGCCCGAACGTGAGGCGGGCACGATTACGGGCGCAGCATTTCTGAAGGCCTTCGTAGGTGATACTCCCTGGGCCCACCTGGATATCGCGGGCACGGCCTATGGTGTCAAGAACAAGCCTTACCTGAAATCCAAATATGCCACCGGTTTCGGTGTCCGCCTTTTCACGCATTGGCTGCTGGGCTTGGCGGAAAATGGATAAGGACGGGACAGGGGCCGCACCGCCCCGGCGCGCTTCCGTATATACCCTTGGGTGCCGGTTGAACCAGGCGGAATCCAGGATGATAGAGGACCGGTTGCGCAGCGCGGGCTATACCCTGGTTCCTTTCGGCGCGCCCGCCGAACTGGGCGTCATTCATACCTGTGTGGTGACCCGGGAAGCGGAGGCCAAATCGCGCAAAACCATTCATCGCTTCATACGAGAACATCCTGATGCCTTGGTGGCCGTCATCGGCTGTTACGCCCAGACTGCCGCCGAGGCTATCGCCGCCCTGGACGGTGTGGACCTGGTGCTTGGCAACGACGCCAAAATGCGGTTGCCCGAGTTTCTGCCCGGGTTGGCGCGGGGCGTGCCCGTGGTGTCGTGCGGCAGGTCTGGCCGCGATTCCTTTACGGTTCCCTTTCTGTCGCAGGGCCCGCCCATCCACCGCCGCGTCAACCTGAAAATTCAGGACGGCTGCGATGCCATGTGCAGTTATTGCTACATTCCGTTTGCCCGGGGGCGGTCCCGGTCCCGTGTATTTGAGGATGTTATCGCGGAGGCCTCGGCGTTGCTGGCGCGCGGCGCAAAGGAACTGGTGTTGACCGGCGTGAATATCGGCGATTACAGGGATGAAGGACGCGGATTGACGGCACTGATTGACCGTTTGAACACCTTGGGGCCGCAGCCACGCCTGCGCATCAGTTCCATTGAATTGAGTAACCTGCCCGGGACGTTACTTGAACGCATGGCCGACCCCGGACACGGGTTGGTCCCCTATCTGCATGTACCGCTGCAATCAGGGTCCGATGCCGTGTTAAATGCCATGCGCCGGCCCTATACCGCCGAGGAATACGCGGCGTTTATGCGTCGTGCCGCCCGTGCCGTGCCGGGGATCGGCCTGAGTGCCGATGTCATGGCCGGCTTTCCCGGAGAAACCCAGGGCGATTTTCAGCAAACCTGTGACCTAATTGAGCAAAGTCCGCTCTTTCATTTACATGTTTTTCAGTATAGCGAGAGGGAGGAGGTTGCATCGGCGCGATTTCCGAATAAAATCGCACAGGAAACAATCCGGGACCGCAGTAAAACGCTTATCCGCCTGGCCGCGGAAAAGAAACACGTTTTTTATGCAAGCGCGGTGGGTACAATCCGTCCGGTCTTGTTTGAGAGTCGAAGGGGCGATTTCTGGTTCGGCCATACGGACAACTATCTTGACGTATGTGTTTCCTCGATGGAATCCCTTGAAAATTGTCTCGCGTGGGTTCTCATCGAGGAATCTCGGGGGGAGATGCTATATGGAACGGTCAGAAGCGTGCAGTGCTTGCCGAAAGAAAAAGCACCCTTGGAATGAATATCCCCGCTATGCCATAATAACGCCTTAATTTCGGCAACCTGTGGCACGTCTTGATGTTGTCAGGAACGGCCGCAAGCGGAAGGGTCTGTATGGAAACCGTATCTACCGTCGTTGGTTTAAGTAACATTGATATTTCCATTATCGTGGTCTACATGATAGGCACGCTTGCGTTGGGCTTTTTTTGTACACGCTATGTGGGTAATGCGGAAGATTTCTTTGTGTCCGGCAAGTCGCTCCCCTTCTGGGCCATCGGGTTTTCCATCGTGGTGAGCGACATCGGCGCCATGGATTTTGTTGCGGTGGCCGGGGCCACGTTCCGGCACGGCGTATCGGCGGCGAATTTCGACTGGATGGGTTCCATGCCGGCCATGGTGTTCGCCGCTTTTGTGTTCGTGCCCTATTTCTGGCGCACGGGCGTGTTTACTATCCCTGAATTTCTCGGGCGCCGGTATAATTCCGCTGTCCAATTCTTGAATGCGGTCATCTGGGCGATTGTCCTCTTCCTGGGTTTGTCCATTATGCTATGGGTGACCGCCGACAAACTGATGTATACCGTTTTGGGCTGGGATGCCAATTGGTCACTCTGGCTGATGGCGGTGGTGACCGGGCTATATACCTTTGCGGGCGGGTTGACGGCCGTGGTTTTTACGGATGTGGTGCAATTGGTGGTGATGTATGTAGGCGGGTTCGGCTTGCTGGCGCTGTCCATGTGGGAGGTCGGCGGCTGGAGCGCCATGCGTGAACAAATCCTGGCCAAGGGCCCGGAATTCCAGAACCACTTTACCATTCTCCTGCCGCACAACACGGAAGGGCCCTTTCCCTGGACGGGCATTGTGTTCGGGCTGGGCATCGTGCTGGCCATTGCATACATGAGCGGCAACCAGGTCATCGTACAGCGCACCCTGGGCGCCCGCTCCGAATGGGACGCCAAGGGCGGCATGCTCCTGGGCGGATTCTTGAAATCCATGATTCCGCTGATGGTGGCCTTGCCGGGGCTTTGCGCGGTGATCCTGGTGCCGCAACTGCCCTTGGAGGAGGCGGACCGGGCGGTGCCCGAAATGATTCGATTATTGTTGCCGGCAGGCTTGCGAGGACTGATGTTCGCCGCCTTGTTCGCCGCCCTGATGTCGAGTATTTCCGGCACGCTTAACTCGGCGAGCACCATGTTTATCACGGATATCTGGGGACAGGCCCGGCGCTGGATAGGCAGGCCCATGTTTACGGAACGCCAGGCGCTGGCCATGGGGCGGGGATTCACCGCGTTCCTCATCATTACGGCCGCCGTTCTTGCCAAGCCCATCGCGGACCGGGAAAGCATCTATGTATTCATGCAGACGATTCTAAGCATGTTCCAGGGGCCGACGCTGGCAATTCTCCTGCTGGGTATTATCTGGCGGCGGGCGACACAATGGGGCGGATTGGCGGGCCTGAGTCTGGGCGTTCTCTTCTGCTTTATCCTCAAGTATACCCCGGGGCTGTTCACATCGGAGGACCCGTTCCTCTTTGTGGCATGGTGGTCCTTTGTGTTTTCGCTGGTGGTCACCGTAGTGGTAAGCCTGATGACCAAACCGGAATCCGAAGAAAAACTCCGCGGGCTCACCTGGGGATCGGTCATTCACAGCGCTGAGGCGCAGGCGGCCCTCGAAGAAAGGAACTCCTGATGTTTGAAACCAACATTGAAGCATTCTGCAAGGCGGTGTTCTACCCCTTCCTGAGCAGAATTTTCCACCCCATCAACGACCTGCTCAATCCTATCTACCAACCGTGGGCCACCATCACGGCCGTCGGTTTTTTTGTGGGAACCATGTTCTGGGTCTGTTTCTTACTCAAGAAGTCCTATGTCAATGAGGGACGTCCGAACGGGCGCTGGTGGAGCGACCTGCGCCTCTGGACCGTTTTTTCCATGCTTCCCCACGTGTTTGTCTATCTTTACTTTTACTGAGGAACTGAGCCATGTCCCAAGCGATTGATAAAAATACCGATGAGCACACAGGGAAGGATATGCGCAAACGCGACGGTGAAACCAATATGGCGGTGGGACTATTCCTTTTCGCCTTGGGTATCCCCGTCTTTCTCGGCACTTTCTGGGCCTTGGACCGCCCCCACGCCGCCCTCGTGAATGCCATCTGCGGCGCGACTCTTCTTCTTATCGGCGGCGTAGTGGTTGTCTACGGCTGGCTTGGATTCCGCAGGGCCACAAAGAAAAACTGATGCCCCTTCTTCTTCCCGCGCGTATTGATGCCGCCGCAGCCGCCAGGTTATTCTGGCGGCCTCGTTTCGGGAACCTGTACGGCCTGTGGCGCGCGCGGCCGGTCAAACGCGCCCCGGACGGGTTGCCCGCCTCCCTGGAACTGGTTTGGATGCCTGCGTATGCCTTCCGGCTGGCCCTTGTCAAGGGACAAACCCGCAGCAGCACGTGGGTGTCAGTGGATGCAAGTTTCGGGGGCTTTGCCCTTTTTGAACGGGCGGGCGTTCTAGAAGAAGGGACACTACACGAAGACCGGCTGCCCCCGGTTTTTGACCAGGCCGGGGCGGAAACACTGGCCCGACAGGGGCTGCTCCGATATGTGCTGCGCAAACGCGGTGTAAAACCCGTTATCGAAGCCACCGAAGCGGTGTCCGTCTATTATGCGCCCGTATGGGTGTATTACTATTACAGCATCGGCAGGAAAATCGATTTGAAGGTCCTTGACGGATATACCGGCAGTCCCATGGGCGGCCAGATGCGTGCCGCCATTGTCAACGCCTTCATCCAAAGGCGGCAAGGGCACGCGCAGCCCTCCTAGCCCCGCGACTTCCTGAGCCCCTACTCCCGGCCTGTATCCTCGCCCGGCGCCTCTATGTGGTATTCGTTCATCTTGCGCCAGAGGGTGGACCGGGATATGCCGAGTCTCTTGGCGGCGTGGCTCTGGTTGCCCTTTAACGCTTCGAGTGTACGGCGGATATGCTGTTCCTCCATTTCTCTGAGGGACAGGATGGCCTCCTCTCTTTGGTAGGCCAGCGCCGGCCGTGTGGTAATGCCCCGCCTCATGTACTCGGGCAAGTCTACGCTCCCGATGAATTCTCCGTCTGTCATGATGACGGCATGGGCGATGATACTCTCCAATTCCCGCACATTGCCGGGGTAGGCGTATTCCTGAAGATACCGGGCGGCGACGGGGTCCACCCCGCGAACAGTTTTTTGGTATTCCTGGTTGAACCGGGCCAGGAAATGACTGACCAGGGCGGGCAGCGCGTCCATGCGTTCGCGAAGCGGGGGGATGCGGATTTGAATCACGTTCAGGCGGTAATACAGGTCCTCGCGGAATGCCATGGATTCCACCGCTTGCATCAAATCACGATTCGTCGCGGCAATGATGCGTACGTTGACCTTGCGGGATACGGTGTCGCCCACGGCGCGAATCTCCCCGTTTTGCAGCACGCGAAGCAACTTGGCCTGGGTAATCAATTCCATATCACCGATTTCGTCCAAAAACAGGGTGCCGCCGTCCGCCGCTTCGAACAGGCCGGTCTTGTCCGCGTCCGCGCCGGTGAACGCTCCGCGCACGTGGCCGAAGAGCTCGCTTTCGAGCAAGGCGTGCGGCAGTGCGGCGCAGTTAAGAGCGACAAAAGGCTTGTCCCGGCGAGCGCTGAGGCGGTGCAATGTCTGTGCCACCACCTCTTTGCCGGTACCGCTTTCACCCAGCAATAATACCGTGCTGTTTGTCGGCGCCACTTTGCGGATCAGATCGATGATACGGCGCATCGCGTCTGTGTGGCCCACCAGCTCTTCAAAAACACTCTGTTCATAGGTGTCCAGATGCAACTCGGCCTGACGGTTTTCAAGCGCTTTACTTACCGCAAGCGCGATGTCCGAAGGGGCGCTGGAACGGGGAAGGTAAAAAAAAGCGCCCTGGCGGATACCCTCGATGGCTTCTTCGATATGCTCCATTTCAAACAGGAGAATCATGCGTGTGGAGGGATTGCGTTCTTTGACAAAAGAGACAAGATTGATATTGGAATCCTTGCCCAGTGCCAGGTCAAGAACGAGGATGGTTATGGCATGACGGCTGACATGACGCAATAATCCTGCCAGATCGTGGCAGCGATCAATGGTGATTGCCGTATGGTTCAGGAACCGCTCCAGCGTCTTGCCTAAAGCGATATCTTCACAGGCAACCAACAAGTGTACGGATTCTTTTGTAATCTGCTTGTTTCTCATTGAAGCACCGATAAATTGATCATGCCCCTATTGTATTACAATGAAGCATCTTATACAATCAGGCCGTTATTAAAGGCGGCTGGTGCGCGTAACAGCGGGAAAACAGTTTCAATAGGGCTTCAGGAATGCAAGTATTCTTATGCTTACAGGATATAAACTGTTTTTATAAGGTAATAAACATCAATCCCTTTGATTGATTCTTTTCTGTGTCCTGAAAGACAGAGGGAAGGCCTTGCGGTGGGATAAGGGGGATGCCGTGTGAAGCCGGTGTTCTTACCCCGTTTTATGAAACCAGGAACGGAGAACATATCCAGCAAGGATTCCGGCTGCGACCAGGGGCAGCAGCGGCCCGAACGTGAGAAGCACACCGGCCAAAGCGGCCCACTTGACCCAGGACGGCAGCCTCCGATTGCCGGCGGATACAGTATCCGCGTAAAAAGGAATGTTTTGGTAAGGGAGATACGGGGTGAGGCTGTTCACAACATGGCCGCAGTGCGGACAATAATACATCTCTTGTGAAACGGGCTGACAGCACCCTATGCATAAGGCGGATTCACATTCCTCCGGCCTGTTTTCCGGTCCTTGTATTTCCAAATCGACCATGGAAATGAGTATACCAGAGGATTAAAAACGAGTGCAAGAGGCGAAGAAAAGGCCAAGGGCATAATACCCGCCGCTACCGGTGCGGGAAGAACGGTATCCTTCAGGTTGAAAGCGAGTGCCCGGATTCACTATGCTATTGTGTACAGAGTAATCCGTCTCCCGAAAACAGGCCCTTTTCAAAAGGCAGGTGCGTGAAGGATTTTTCCGCTGATGTTGCGGATATCCCGGGGGGCTAAAGTGTTCAGGAGGTATTTATGGGCAGGTTGACAGCGTATATGGTTGCCGGTTTGATGTTGGTCATGGTGTCGGGATGTGAGTCCATGCCGTGGAAACGTGAAGCCATGCCGCCGGTGGAACTCCTTGAAGAAACGGAATCCGAAGTACAAGCGGAAACCAAGGTGGAGCCTGTGAAAACACCGGCACCCAAGCCGCCCGAAGCGCTGCAGCTATCCAACAATCAGCGCATAAAGGATGTGCCGTTACCAGCGAAGGCCAAAGAGGATTTGGAGCGTTCCTACATATACGAATCCTCGAATCTTCAATTTGGGCGTATGGTGTACACGATACGGGCTTCTGTGAATGAAGTGGCGCAATTCTATATTGATAATGCGCCCGACACGGGGTGGCATCTGGACAATGTCAAGCAAGAGGAAGGGAGCGCGGCGTTACTGTTTTTAAAAGAAGGCAAGAAATTGGATGTTTTGGTGAGTCCGCTGGGAATGTTTCGCGGACAACGTCTTGTGCTTAACCTGGTGCCGGACAGTGCGACGGGAACCAATCCGTGATTAGATTTTTCAATGTGGCGATTATGGGCCTTGCGGCCGCGTGTTTTTTCGGGGCCTGTCAATCCCGGATTCCCGCGGAAATCGGCCGCATGACCGGCATCGTCATGAGTGATGAGGAAAAGATCACATTGGTTCTGGAGGATGTGCAACGGGGCATTGAGAACCGGCGGGTGTATCAGGTGCTTGCCCACGTGTCGCGCGGCTACAAGGACCGGGACGGCCGTGATTATAACGGGCTGAGTGAAGATTTGAACACCTTGTTCCGTACGTACAGAGACATTCATATAACCCGCGCCACCCCTTCCATCCAGGTACAGGGCGACAGCGCGCGGGTAGTGGATACCTTTGGTACCCGTGCCGAGGCCTCGAATTCTCAGGAATATCCCCCGGTGAATCTGCAGGGCCAGGTAGTTATTCTTATGCAACGCTACAAGGATACGTGGCAGATAATGGAGTGGGGGCCGATAAGCTGAGGTGCGGGTGGTTCCGTGGCTGGCCGTGCTCCCAAGGGGGGGCGGGGTTATGATGTTGAGGGCGGACGCAGCGAGTGCAGGAAATATCAACCTAACGGAGTTGGAGTGAAATAATATCCCCATGGCAAGACCCAAGAAAAAGTCGACGTCCGTAAGCCACCTGTTAGTGCCGGAAGAGCCCAAAACGGAGTGGCAGAAGATTCTCGCGCACCTGGAAGAGAACATCAAGTTGTACGCGGCAGGCGCTGTTTTCATTCTAATCTGCCTTGCGATAGGCGCCCTTATCCGGGTTAACGCGGTTGTAAAAGAAAAGGAAGTGGCCACCAAGTACGTGGAGGCGGCGCTTGAGCAAGAGGCCAAACCACGGTTGGAAAAATACAAGGCCATCAGCGAAAGCGCCGGAAAATGGACTCCCGAAGTGCTGTATATGATGGGTGAAACGGCCCTTGAAGCCGGGGAAAAAGAGACGGCACGGCAGGCCTTTGACAAGGTCATCTCCGAGTATGGTGATAGTGATTTCGCCGCCCCGGCAATGGAAGGGCTCGCTTTTCTGGCCCGGGATGAAGACCGCCTCGAAGATGCGCTGAAAATGTACGAAGACTTGATTTCGAAATGGCCCGGCGCCTATGTGGCCCGATGCGCTCATGTTACCATTGGTGAACTGCTTGAGGCGCTTGACCGCCCGCAGGAAGCCATTTCCGCATACCGCAAACAGATCACGGTATTTCCGGAGTCTTCCGTTGCCACCAAGGCGGAACAGGCGCTGGACCGGATGGCGGCGGCGTATCCGGATTTGTTCCCGGCCGAAGAGGGTGAAGGTGAAGACGCAACACCTGCCGAGGCTGGTGTCGCTGATGGTGCCGCTGATGCCGCCCAGACCGGTTCTCTGACGGTGGAACCGCAAGCCGCGCCGGCCGACGAGTAACGGGTTGGCTTCATGCGGTAAAGCGTCTTGCGCACCGCAGGAAAAGCGAATACTGTGAGTAAAGCCGTGAAAAATAAGCGCAACCTGGCGGCATTGTCGCTGGTGGCAGCGAACATCCGGCGCGGCGCAAATGTCATAGTCAGCCGGTATCTGCGACGTCCCCCGCGGTACCTCCCTGTCATCCTTCTTTTTGTGACAGAACGCTGTAATCTGCACTGCCGCATGTGCGGGGTGTGTGAACGTCCGACGGCGCCATCCGTTGATGATGAACTGACGTTCCATCACTACAAGTCTCTCATCGAAACAGCGTCTGCCCGACTGGGCACGACCCTGGTTTCCATTGGCGGGGGGGAACCCCTGTTGCGCCGGGATATTTTTGACATTATCCGGTGCGCTGCTGACGCGGGGATGTCGGTGCATATCTGTACCAACGGCCTGTTGATCAACAGGGAGCGCGCGGTGAACTTGCGTGATTCCGGCATTGCCGCGGTTTCCATTTCTCTGGACAGTCCGGACGCTGCCTCCCATGAATATCTACGGGGGTCGGGAACGTTTGAGGCCACCATTGACGCCATTCAACTGCTTCGTGAAGTGGCGCCCGAGATACAGGTGGGCATCAACTATCTCATTACCCGTTTGAATTTTCACAACATGGAAACCATGGTCGGCCTTGCGGAACACCTTGGCGTGCAGCAGATAAAATTTGCGCCCATACACATGAACCTGTTACACCGTCACAAGACGGAGGAAGAATTCAGGGAACTGTTTTTTTCCGAAAGCGATTTGCCGGAATTGCGCGAAGAAATCCTCCGTCTCAAAAAGCGCTGCCGGAAGAGTTTCCTGTCCACAACGTCCCCTGCGTTTTTTGACGGCATTGTTCCTTTTTATCAAGTGGCGCGCCGTTCCTTTAGATGCTATGCCGGGTATGCGATTTGCGCTGTCGGACCCACCGGTCAGGTAGCGCCCTGTTGCGATATGGATAGTCCTTTTTCGGTAAAGGACACCCCGATTGATGTCCTGTGGCGAGATCCGGCCTTTCATGAACTGCGAGGCAGGGTGGACCGGTGCAGTGCCCGGTGTTGGGATACCACTAATACGGAATTAAGCCTGACGTTGCGGCCCTGGTCGCTGTTGGGCCATATTGTCTCGACCTGGCGGGATTTACGTTTTTACTCAGGTATGGGCCGGAAATGAGGCCGCCTGTGGAAACACAGGCTTACTGGAGACGATAACAAGATGAACCGCACCCGCAAAGATGAAACAACGTCCAAAGAATCGCTTAGTTTTCAGGATATCACCGCGGAACTGGGCGATATACGAATCCCGCCGCCGGATGCGGGGCAGCTGGAAGATGCGGGAGTACTTCCAGCGGAGTCCGCTGATTTCGGTGGAACGATAATCGTGGAGGATACGAGACCCGGGACTGCCACCTCCGAGGGAATAACCACAAGCGCACTGACGGGGAGTTCACCGAAACCGAGGCCCATGTGGGTCGACGGTATTATGTGCAACCTGCTTGCCGCGATATTCATTCTTCCGGTGTTGTTGAATATCGGTTTGCGCGGATACCAGCCCTGGATTTCCTATAGCGTGATGTTTCTTGCCTCGGGCGCCTCCGTATGGTCATTGTTCGGCCTGCAAGTGGAGGACGGACCGTCGGGCAGAAAGATGTGCCTGGTTAGCGCGGGTTTAGGCCTGGCGCTTGTCCTTATCGCTTTTGTGGTCCGCACGGCGAATCCGTGACGCGTGGTGGTGAAACGCCGACCATGCCTGGTGTCGGGGTACAGGGGCAGGGTTTGATTTGGCTTTCTGTGTTCAGGGAATGGTTACCCATGCCCCGGAGATGCATTCACCGCCCAGTTTCCGTCCCAGGGAGGTCGCTTTGATGGTGTCAAAATCCGTGCCGGAGGGTAATTGAAAAGCCTCTCCCGGGTGGCTGCGGCGCAGGCGTTCCATGGCATAGATGGACTGTATTTTCGCCACGTTTACTTCGGGAAGGTCTTTGTTCAATCTTGCGATTTCATTGTATAGCAGGGTCCGGTCTTTGTTTTCTTCCGCCACTGTTTTTTGGGACGCGTTCATTTCTTCCGCATCCCGGGTCGTGTCGCACTCCCGCAGCTCCACCAATCCCCGGCTGGATTCGCCCAGGCACCCCGCGCGCTTTAAGGCGCTGACCGTCTCATTGCGTTCGCGCATCCGGACTACGGCTTCGATCATCGGCGGTGAAAAGACTGCGTCCCGGGTCTCCGCCCACGCGCATTGCACAGGGGCGATTGTATTTAAAAAATGATTCAATCGCGACACCGGCTGAGGCGCTTCCGCCATGCCTGGAAGCGTGTCCGTCTTTCCCTCCACGTAATCAAGCACCTGTCTGGCCTGTTTTGCGATGTGACGCAGATCCTGGGCAAGGGGGGGAATTGTCTGATGCTCCTTGTTGATGACGCATCCCAGGGAGACAATGCAGGCAGCGATGACACCCATACCAACGGTTTTTCTCATATCGGCCTGTCTCCTTGTAAACCTTTTCACAAAACATGCGCCCGACAGCGTTTATACATCCGTATCCATTATAACCGCTGGAGAGGTCCGACTGTGAATGGCTGGCGCATCTGAAATCGGGAGCAAGGTCCGGAATGAGGCCCGCCCGGCCAAAGCGCGCGGGAGCGCTTTGCCAGGGGTACTTCGTTCTATGAGGGGCGCCATGGCAATCCTTTTTTGGGTTGGAACGGAATTTGACATGCCGGGACAAATATGGTATCCTTTCGCTCTGGAGCATAGGGGGATTGTCTAAGGCTGAGACTTCTTTTTGCCGTCACGGCAGATACAAACGTTGTGAAGTGTTTGTTTTTCGAGGGAATGTATCTCGGTTTCGTGTGCAAGAGTCCGAAAGTCGGGGTGAGTAAACGTCTTTATCTTCCACCGGGAGCGAAGACGGCAGCGAACCGATAATCGTTGCGGGTAATGATTTCACGATAGGGCGCCAAATCAAAATGAGAAAGGAGGGATGAGGTTAACGTGGTTTAATGCTGGCGCTTCGATACCCATCTCGTGAATTTGACAATATAAGATGAAACGTGCCTTCGTTACTGAAGGCGGGAGCGGGATGAATGTTCCGCCCGGCAATGGTGAAAAAAAATTACTTTATACAAGGAGTTTACAAGAATGAAATTCAGAACACTACTTATGGTCGCGTTGATAGCCGGCCTCGGCGGTGTTGCGGTAGCCGAACTGCAGAACGTGGAAATCGGCGGCAGCATCCGTATTCGCGGCAACTATTTCAACATGGACAGCATTGGCGATGACAGCTTCATTGAACAGCGCACGCGCCTGAATGTGAAAGCCGATTTCACGCAGGAAGTAAGCGCGTTTATTGAACTCGACTCCTATGATATTTGGGGCGAAGATTTTCGTTCCTGGTATCTTTGCGGCAATGATTTCCGCGGCGAAGACAATATCGACCTGTATCAGGCCTATATTGAAGCGCGGAATCTGTGGGGCAGCCCCCTTACGGCCCGCGTTGGCCGTCAAGAGTTGGCGCTGGGGAATCAGTTCCTCGTTGGTGTTAAAGATGTCAGCGCCGTATTTCCCGGCCAGTCTTTTGACGCCCTGCGCCTGACCTTCGCGAACGACATGGTTTCCATCGACGCCATCGCGGCCAAGTTGGCCGAGAACTACGGCGATTTCGGTGAAGATGATGTCGATTTCTATGCCGTTTATGGCAGCTACCTTGGCATCGAAGATGTCACACTGGACGCTTACTGGATGTTTGTGCGGGACGATGAGGGCGTGCTTGCAAACGTCCTCGCTGGCACGACCGTCGACCTGCACACTGTTGGCCTCCGCGGATCCGGCGTCATTGGCGGGTTTGATTTCGAACTTGAAGCCGCCTATCAGTTTGGTGACATTGACGATGTTCCCTCCGCTTGCCCCCTTCCCTTCGGCAGCGCGGATGTTGATTTTGACGAGTTTGCCATCAATGCTGAAGTCGGCTATACCTTTGATGCCAGCTGGCAACCGCGTATTTTCGCCCGGTTCGCGTATTTTGGCGGCGGCGACCCCGACTACAGTCTGTTCAGCAACGATTACACCATGCCGTTCAACCGTCTGTTCTCCAATGTGGAGTACAGCGAGTTCATCGACCAGACCGCTCTTTCCAATGTGATGGCCTATACCATCGGCCTGCAAGCCCTGGTAACGGAAGCCTTGGAAATGAAGGTCGTCGGTTCGTACTATCAGGTTGAACAGGAATACGGCAATGTTGGCGACGATCTGGGTTGGGAAGTCGGTCTCTATGCCGATTACCAATACAGTGAAGACCTGGTTGTGCGCGCGGGCTATTCCCACTTCTTCGGTCAGGATGGTCTGGATGCCGCCCTCATCGCGGACAACGGCCTCAATTTCTGGCCCGGAAACAGCGAAGACGATTATGATTATGTCTTCCTGGAAACGGAAATTGCCTTCTAAGCGAGTACAGCCTATTTACTGAAGACATGTAAGCGATCCCCGCAACTGTCGTGGCACAGTTGCGGGGATTAGTGTCTTTGGTGTATTCTTTTCTTCGTTCCTTAGAGCATGTACGAAAAGTCGCTTCAACGGCCTGTGCAATTATCGCAAATTATTGAGAGCGCTTCGTTTCACTCCTAAGAAACGCAACTCGTTACTCGAACACTTTCAGTAAGATAGGAAATCAATTGTTTGCCCTTAAGCGATTGGGATTAAGCCCGATTTCGATACCGATACCGATAGCGATAGCGAATTTTCTGGTCGGAATCGGAATTCGGAATCGGGATCGAACACGCAGGTTCGCGTTTCTGTTCAAAATAAACCCCGACGAGTCGGGGTGGTTCGCTCGCAATGACG
>Ga0116149_1001405_pt1 | contig 29045 bp, 26 predicted proteins | sample AD_UKC057_MetaG_FD_89787 | JGI IMG/M metagenome (GOLD analysis project Ga0116149, IMG submission 89787) | Active sludge microbial communities of municipal wastewater-treating anaerobic digesters from USA - AD_UKC057_MetaG | ecosystem: Engineered > Bioreactor > Anaerobic > Digestate | place: USA...
AACGCCCCGGCGTTGCGAGCATCAAGCCGCCCATTGCATCAACAAGACCATTGGACTTCATCGCCAAAAGCGATAGAATAGACACGTTTTGATTTGGTCCTTGACAAGGGCCAGGCATTCTGGCACCATACCCGCGGTAGGTGAATTTTTTTTCAGATAAAACCGGGGGGAGGAGTCCGCTATGGCCGCAAAATCGGATGATGACGCACGCAACAAGGCACTCGATATCGCAGTGGCACAACTCGAAAAGCAGTTCGGGCGGGGGACATTACTGCGCCTTGGCGATGATCACTTCGTCCAGAAGGTGCCGGCCATTTCCACAGGGAGTCTCTCGCTGGACATCGCCACGGGCGTCGGCGGATTTCCACGGGGACGCGTCGTCGAGATATTCGGACCTGAAGCCTCCGGGAAAACGACATTGGCATTACACGCAGTAGCAAATGCGCAGAAGCAGAACGGTATTGCCTGCTACATCGATGCTGAACACGCCCTGGACCCCGCGTTCGCACAGAAGATCGGCGTCGATGTTGACAATCTCCTCGTATCCCAGCCCGACACCGCCGAACAGGCCCTCGAGATCTGCGAAGCCTTGGTACGCAGCAATGCGGTCGATATTATCGTAATTGATTCTGTCGCCGCGATGGTCCCCAAGGCCGAGGTCGAGGGCGACATGGGAGACGCCCATGTAGGCCTGCAAGCGCGCCTTATGTCGCAGGCGCTCCGCAAACTCACGGCCGCCATCAGCCGCTCTAAAACCCTGGTCATCTTCATCAACCAGATCCGCATGAAGATCGGCGTCATGTTTGGAAGCCCCGAAACCACTACCGGCGGCCAGGCACTCAAGTTCTACGCCTCCATGCGCGTCGAAATCAGACGTATTTCCTCTGTAAAGGACAAGGAAGAGAGCGTCGGGAACCGTGTACGCGCAAAAGTCGTCAAGAACAAGCTAAGTCCCCCCTTCCGCACCGCCGAGTTCGAGATTCTGTTCGATGAGGGTATTTCGGAAGAAGGCGACGTGCTCGACATGGCCATTGCCGAGAAGCTTATTCAGAAAAGCGGCTCATGGTTCTCGCTCGACGGAGAGAACCTGGGCCAGGGCAGGGAGAACACCCGGATCTTCTTGAAAGACCACCCCGAAATCGTCGAAAAACTCACGAACGAAATCCTGCGGACCAAACAACTCAAGTGGTTCGAAAGCTCCGAAGCCGCTACTACCGAAGAGAAGGCAGAAGTCCCCGATTAAAAGCCGTTCGCAAGATAAGCCCCCACGGGGCGCCCGTTCCGGGCAATATGCCCGGATATGGCTTCTGGCGTTGCTCGTCCTCAGCGGAGTGCTGGCCGCGGCTACGCTGTTTGTGGAGTACCGCCTTGAAACCGTGCGCCAAATGCTGCTGAAGGCGGCCGAGACGCACCTGGGTATCGCTCTCGAGGCGGATTCCGTTGCCGTAGCGGGTATACGCGGGATTCGCGTGGATGATTTGCGCATCGACTTCGCACCGGAGCGAGGCCCTCTCGCCAGCATTCGGGCGCCCGTGACGTATATCTATATCGACGTCATCGGCCTCCTGTACGGCGAATTGAACATCGATCGCCTTGAGCTCGACCATGCCCAGTTCCTGTTGCGCCGAGTACCAGGAGAAGCCTGGTACAATCCCCAAGACCCTACCTTCATCGCCCCAAAGGGCGGGAAACTTCTATCCGAGGGCACTTTCCGGGTATTGGGGAAGCAGTGCACTCTCCAGGTGGAAAACGTCGTGCGCGACACAACGCTTTCCATCGAGAACCTCGATTTTGATGTCTATCGTCTGCCCCAATCCGAACAGGTCCTCGCCAACGCGTCGGGGACCTTGAACGGCCGAACGGAAAGCCAGCTCGATGCAAATCTGATCTATACGTCGCCTCGGGATTTCGAGCTGAAAGTCGAGTCCAGCCGTCTCACTACGGCCGACGTCAACGTGTTTCTGCCGGCTTCCAAGCAGTTCGTCCAGTCTGGGGCCGCTAAACCCAAAGTGCGCGTCGTGGCATACCCGGACATGACCCTCATGGTCTGGCTGGAATCCGCTTTCGAGAACCTCACTATTCGAGACCACCCCCCATTCCTCGGCCCGGCAACCGGCTCACTCGAAGTACTCGCCTCGTACAACACGGTTTCGAACAAGCTGACCCTCAATTCCGCCTCCGCGGAATCCGCGGAGATTGGCGTGGGGAAACTCTCCGGTTCCATTTCTTTTCAAAAGGAAACCCCGGAATTCGACCTGCGCATCGAGAGTTCGCGCCTGCCCTTGGCGGAAATCCTCGACCTTGCCGTTACCGGACGTTTGCAGGAGCAGGGCAAGCTTGACGTGAAGCTTGCAGAACCCTACCAGATATCACTGGCTCTCACAGGCAACATTGAAGAGCCCCACATCGCCGCCCAAGCCGCCGCCGCAGGTGGAACCTTGGCCTTTGCGCCGCTCGACGAACGCCTTCCTGCGGTCGAAATCGCACTGGACGACATCAAGGGCGCATGGGACTCACAGGACCAAATCGCGCGAGCATCCCTCACCATCGCCGACGGAAAAGTCTCGCAGAAGACGTACGGCGTAGATGTCCAGAACATCTCCGGCCGGGTCAGCCTCGAAGACCGCGCGATTCAGATTCAACCCCTCAATTTCGTGTTCCAAGGCAACCCTATGGTCGGCGGACTGTCCTACAACTTCGCCGATAAGACGGGTTCCGCCTCGCTCAGCGGGACTATCGCCAATCTTGAAGATACGCACCTGGTCAATGCCATACGAGACATCGTCCTCTCCGGCAGCGCCACCCTCAAGGCTTCCGCAGACATCAAACCCGGACGCATGAACGCGGAATTCGCCGTCGAACTTACCCAGGCGCAAGTTGACTACAAATGGTTCTTCCGCAAACCGTTCGGGCTCGGGGTGACCCTGCAGGGAAACGCAGACATCACACCAGGCAAAGAGGTCACCCTCAAAGGGCAAGTCAAGGCGGCCGAAACCCTGTTGGACGCTGATATGCATCTGGCCAAGTCAGGGCGCAAGTGGAGCCTCCAACATTCTTTGACGACAGCGGACAAGGCCGATATCGCCATGGTCGCAAAATGCCTCCGGCTGCCGTACGAGCCTCGCGGGAAAACCCTCGAAAAGGTCTCCTACGATTGGACGCGGGACAAGGTCCAGCCTAACGAGTGGCATGCCCTGCTCGAATGCCGGCTCGACGAGCTGGAGCTGTTGCCCACGGACATCGAGACTCCCCACTTGCTGAAAGATGCGACCCTGCGCCTGGCAGTTACCCGGGGCAGCCCGTCCACGGGCGAGCTCTGGCTCCATGCAGCAGACGCTTCGACCCCGCCCTTCGGCGTAAAGTGGTTTACCCCGCTGAGATGCCCCCCCGAGTTGATAGACCGTTTCCCCTCCGTCCCCCGCGACTGGGTGTTTCATTTGGAGGCGGACCACCTGGTTGCTTCCCCCTGGGAAGGCACGGCGTTTTCCGGAGAAGCCTACTTCACCGAAGCAGAAGTGGGTATCCGCGATTTTCAAGCCAAGGTCGGTCAGGAAGGCCGCGTCAAAGGAAACTATACGCTGTCCCGCGCCCAGAATGCCTATGAGACAAGTTTTGTGTGGGACTCAATCCCGGCCGCGCCCCTTCTGAAACATCTCAAGTTCCCCGAGGTGCTGGATGGCACCGTCAACGGCAACGTCACGTATTCCATGGACCGGGACGACCCCCATACCCTTTCAGGAGAGGGCCGGTTCGATATCAGACAAGGGCGCTTCAACGCCGATTTCATTTTTGCCCAGTTCAAAGACCAGTTGCAGGAAGGCGCCGACATGCTCCCCCCTTCCCTTCAGTTCGACCGCATGACCTCTCAAGTGACCTTCAAGAACGACGTCGTGACAACAAAGAATATCGAACTTTTTGCCCAAGGCATCAAGATAACCGGCGATGGAAGCTACGTTACCCGCGGGGACATGGACTACGACATCAAGCTCGCGATCGCCCCCGATACCGCGGAGCGTATCCCCGCGCTTCGAGACAACTTCACCCTTCAAGGTTACCGGCTGGCCAACCGGGACCTCGAGCTTGAGTTTCACATCCAGGGACCTACGCTGCGGCCAAAGAGCGAACTGGCCAGTCTGCCTTCGCCAAGTATCACCCTGGTCAGCGGCGCACTCGAAACTACGAGCCAAGTGGTTCAAGTTCTCGATTTACCTAGAAAAATCCTCGTGGATGTGTTTAAAATCGGAGCTGGGATCATGGGGGCCCGTAAACCCCCTGAGAACAGTGACCAGTAGTACAGGAAGTCATGGAAATCAAGATTACTAAGAGTTCTCGCGCGTGTTCCGGCTGCGAACGTCCTTTCGAACATGGCGAAGAGATCTTTTCGCGTGTGCGAATCGAGGAACAGTCCTTTGTGCGAGAGGATTTCGATAAGACTCATTGGCAACCCGATAAGGCTCAAGATGCCGTCGCCGCATGGTCTACCACGTACGTCGATCCCAAGATCGAGGCGCAAAAGCCCCCTGAGGTATTCTCGCCGCTGCGCCAGGTCTTCTACGAATCCGCGGAGTCCACGGCACGCGACGATATTGCCATAGCCTATCTGGCGGCGCAGCTGCTCCGCAGACAAAAAGTGTTTCGGCTGATTAAGGAATTTGACAGCGAGGAGGGCGAGGCCCGTGTCGCTCTGTTTGCGGACCGCATCGGGAACCGCTTCATCGAGGTCGGTGATCCCAATCTGAGCTACGAGGAACTCGAAAACGGGCGCCAAGCCCTTTTGAGAAGACTCCAAGAACTGGAATCCGGCACCGGAAAAGACGAAACCGGACCAGGTGAACAGGGCGAGGCAGAAGAAGCCGTATCTGGGGAGAGGGCGGATGAGGCAGCGGGCTAAGGCAGACACGAGAACCGCGGATGACGAACCTGTGATTCAACTGACACGGGGGCAGATGGTGGCGGCCGTCTGTGGGCTGATGATTGGCGCGCTCTTCTTTTACCTGCTTGGCGTGGTGACTTCGCGTCTTGAACCCATGATCAGCGAGAACCAGGCTCAACAGCAAGCGTCACACGTTCTTCCCGCCCCGGATGCGCCCGGCACGCCGTCTCCCGCAACAGGCGGTGAGCGGTCAAGCAGCGTCCGGCCCGAAGGCATCCAGGCCACTCCGCGCACGGATGTCGTTCCTTTGGCCAAGAAAGAATCGCAGCCCGCACAAAGTCTAACCGCCACGCCCCCGCAAGGCCCCAACGCCGACGATAGCCCTCCTTTAAGCCGCGTTCCCGCGCCGGCTGAGACCTCCACGACAACGGCCGCCCAACTCGAAACGGCGAAAGAGCAGAAACCAAAGACGGCATCGAGCGGGCCAAAACCCGTCGAACTAACCCCCAAGCCCCCCACCGAAGCATCCGCGGTCTCCATCCCCGACAAAACGCAGGACAGACCTGAAACCACCGAGACGGCCAAGGAAACAAGCGCTGAACAGACCCAACCCGTTCCTGCCGGCTCCGAAAAGAAACCCCAAGCTGGGGCGGATTCCGCAGCCAAATCTGAGAAAGAGCCCTCGTTTACGTTGGAAAAGATGGAGGTTCCCCCGGAAACGACCCAGCCCGCCGCCGCTTCCGGAACCGCCGCAGGGCCTTTCTACAGCATCCAGCTGATCGCTTTCTCCAAGGCAAACCGCGCCAAAGCAGAAGCCTATGCGAAAGAAGTCCGGGAGAACGCGGGACTTGATGTAGAATTAGAGTCCTCAACTGACGGAGAATATATACGGGTGTTTGTCGGGAGGTATGCGGACCGGGAATCCGCCCTGAAGGCCTGCCGCGAGTTGCAGAAGCAGGAACGGTTCTCCAAAATATTTGTTCCACAAGAAGCACGGCGGGGTACACAATGAACCACAGTGGCAGGAAGACCAGCGGAAGGGAATCGAGGGAAGCCATGAAAGTGTCGGTCATTGGTCCGGGAGCCATGGGCTGTCTGTTCGCGGCGCGGCTTGCAAACGGCAACGTGCAGACGACGCTGGTCGACTATAAACCCGATCGCGCCAACCGTCTGAATGAGTCGGGTATCCGTGTCGAATCGGACTCACGCTCCATCAGCGCGAAACCGGTCGTGTCCACATCCGTACCCGATGACCAGGATCTGGTCATCGTATTCGTCAAATCGCATGTCACCCGTACCCTGAGCATCCCCCCAAACGTGCCCATTTTGACGCTGCAGAACGGTCTTGGAAATACGGAGACCTTGTGTTCGGCCGTAGGCAGCGCCAACATCCTCGCGGGAGTCACTCACGAAGCCGCCGTGCTCACCAACGAAGGCCAGGTCACACACACCGCCTCCGCAAAGACCATATTTGGCTCATGGACGTCGTGCCCCACACAGTCCGCTGAAAACGCCTTGAATGCTGCAGGGTTCCACTTTGAGGTCACCACCGCGCCGGGGCAGACACTTTGGGAAAAGGTGTCCGCCTCGAACGCCATAAACCCGCTGACCGCGCTTCTCAATGTTCAAAACGGCGCGTTGCTCGAGATTACGGAAGTGCGCCAACTCATGCGCGACCTGGTTGTAGAAAGCGTGAAAGTGGCATCCACGGAGGGATACCGGTTTCCTTACAGCCTCGTTGAAGAGACCGAAGAATCGTGCCGCAAGTTTCCTCACAGCGTCTCCCCCATGCTTCAGGATATCCGCGCCAGAAAACGGACTGAAATCGAAAGCCTGAGCGGGGAGATACTCCGCCGCGCCCAAATTGCGGCGTTGCCGGTTCCCCGCACACGCGTTATCTACCAACTCCTCCGGGGCATGGAATCGCGTTGAACCACGACGGGTTGACGTACCATAGCCCCTGCACTTTTACGCGCAGGCAGCAGGTGATCTTGGCGGTCAGTTCTCCCTTGATCGCCGGAGCATTCAAAGCGGCGTGCGCAACCTGCCGTCAGGAACGGCGTGACCGTGATCGTTTCAACACCTGCCTCGAGACCGCGCAGCACGTCATACTCGCCATCTGGCATGAAACCCTCGGTTTGGCTGCGTGGCATTTTCGCAACACGGGCTACCACACCCTCACCAGCTATAGCTTCGACGGCGAACTGGCGGCGCGGATAGTCCGCCATTTCGGGCTGTATGCGTTGCGCGGGTCGTCTTCACGAGGGGGCAGCGAGGCTCTGAGACAACTGGAGCGAGCAACCGCCGTCGTGCCTGCCGTAGGGTTCACACTGGATGGACCCAAAGGCCCCCGCAGAATCGCGAAGCCCGGCATCGCAGTGCTTGCTATGCGAACCGGCCTGCCTGTCGTCCCCGTCGCGCTAGCCGCAACACGGTGTTGGCGCATGCATTCGTGGGACAAGTTGATCATCCCGAAACCATTCGCCCGGCTGGTATCCGTCTACGGGGAGCCGATCTACCCCCCTCCGCAAGAGACGGCGGCGGCCATCGAAAGTCTACGAACCGAGGTCGAGAGCGCGCTTAACCGGCTGCACGAATCACTCGAAGAAGAGCTGAGCGAATAGGCTACGCCAGCACGTCTCCTTCCGCAACCGTTATATGGCGCGCCCGCAACTGCCCGCATGCCGCGTTGATGTCTCCCCCACGCTCTTTTCTGAGCGTTGCGTTCATTCCCCCCTCCTCGAGTATCCGAAGGAACGCCTCGCATGTTTCCGGCGGCGAGGGCTCGTAAGGCAGTTCTTCCACACGGTTGTACGGGATCAGATTCACGAAAGCCTTGAGCCCCCGGGTCAACTCGAGCAGTTGACGGGCATTGAGAGCCGAATCATTCACTCCGCGGATGAGCGTCCACTCGAAGGTGACCTGGCGGCCCGTTCTCTCGCCATATCCGCGCACGGCCTCGAGCAGGCGAGCCAGTGGGTACTTGCGATTCAAAGGAACCAGCTTCGAGCGCAACGCATCGTTGGCAGCATGCAAGGAAATGCTCAGCCGCACTTGCCATTTCTCGCCCGCAAACCGCTCGATGCCCGGAACATCGCCTGCGGTCGACACCGTGACCTTTCGCGCGCCGATGTTGAGTCCATCCTTGCGCATGAACATGCGGATAGCCTTCAGCGTGGCGTCGTAGTTCAGGAACGGTTCGCCCATGCCCATAAAGACAATGTTCGGCGTCCGCTCTTGCAGGTCACGGTCGCCCAACAAATGCAGCGCCTGTTCAACGATCTCTCCCGCACTGAGGTTGCGTTTGAATCCAGACAGCCCTGTTGCGCAGAACGCGCAACGCAGCGGGCAACCCACCTGAGTGGACAGGCACAGCGTGAGGCGTTCCCCCTCGGGAATAGCAACCGCCTCCACGGCCTCTCCGTCGCAAAGACCGAAAAGGGATTTCCGAGTTGCTTCCCTTTCGCGTGAACTCAATACCTCGATGGGATGAATTTGAGGAAGAACCACGCCAGCACGAAGCTCTTCGCGCATCGTCTTGGAAAGGTCGGTCATCGCATTGAAGTCAAAAACTTGTTTGGCATGTATCCAACGAAAGATCTGCCGCGCGTGATACACCTTTATTTCCAGACGCTCGGCGATTTCTTCCGGTAGAAAATCCGTTATTGCGATACTCACTTCATCTCCTCTGGTTGCGCCAGGAAATCCGCCGTGGTGAGGCCGGGATTGATGGCAACCTTCGACCCCTCAAGAGAAAACCGCAGTGTCAAACCTTCCTGCGGAAACGCGGCGGCAAACGCCACAGGCGCCCGGACGCCGCCCACCTCGAGATATTCCTGCCACTCCACCCGCGCCAGAACCGCTCCACGCTTATCGAGCAACTCGCTCTCCCGCAGTTTCCAATCGGGGCCCTCGAGCGTCACCCGGCGCAATAAACCGAATCTCTTGTTCACGAGCAGCGTCAGGCGCCGGCCGTCTACGGTTTCCTCGACGTTCGCGACCTTAACCTCGCGACCGCCAAGCTTGCCCCATTCCTCGGGACGCATCAGCTCGCGGGCGATCGAATCCGCCCCGGCCCGCCCCAGCATCTCCGACACATCAAGAGCAGTCTCTGGAATGGCCACCTCCAGTGTGCCGTCCACCGCTACGAGACGAAGCACCTGACCGCTCAAACCTGTCGAGTCAAAGCCGCGAACGGCTACATCGCGCGGCGCGCGGTACAGAAGCGTCACATTGAACTTGCGCTTGCCCATCACATCCTGAGACGCTGCGATACAGGTGCCTTGACCGCGCAGGCTTCCCAGCATGTCCTGCGCTCGAGCCAGCGCATCGAGAGCCTGTCGCGCCTCCGCATCCACCGGCGCCGCCCCGCGCCACAGCAGTCTGCCCGGAGCATGAGCACACCCAGCAAACAGCGCCAGCACAAACGGCGTCAGAAAAAACAACCGTGCGCGCCGCAATCTATTCTCCCTCGTCATGCTCACTTCTCAGCAAACCCGCTTTCCATCCCTCGGACACATGGGTGACATCCTGCTATCCCACAAACATCGAAATCCTTGAAACCGCTTCCTTTATATGCTAAACTCCGTTTCCTGCGTGTGCAGCCGGATTATATCATCCGAAAACAGACTGGCAAAGCACACGTAAATGAGACGGTGAATACGCAGCGCGGCGCAATGTTCGCAGCGGGCTTTCGTGCCCGGCCAAGCAGACGCGCCGCGGGATAGAGTCAAGGGAGAACGGCATGTCGCATGTATGTGATTACAGTGGAAAACGCCCGCAAGTTGGCAAACGCGTCGTTCGCCGCGGAAAAGCCAAGCGCGAGGGAGGTATCGGACAAAACGTTACCGGCATCTCGAAACGGCGGTGGAAACCCAATCTGCAGAAGATCCGCATCGTCGATGAAAACGGCCGGGTGCGCACCGTTCGCGTATGTGCGCGCTACATCAAAGCCGGAAAGTTCACGAAATATGTGAAGACCAGGCCCCAGAACGCGGGCAAGTAACCCTTCCAAACTCGATTTCTTCGCCGGACCCCCAAGATGTCCGGCGATTCTCTTTTCAGGAGCCGGGGATGGCCTCAAGACGTATTTCGCGCGCCACAACTTGCTCGGCGGAAAGCCGGAAACCGGTGTACGGCGCCCAGGTCAGATGCCGGTAGAGTGGTCCGACTTCTCCCGTATAAGGCGCATGAAGCTTGAGTACACCGGGCATCTCGCGCAACACTTCTACCTCGCCGATACCCGGAACGCCTTTCAGGCGCTCCATGATCGCGCTCTTGGAATCAGCGTCTAAAGGTCCCCTGATCACCACCAAGACCCCCGTTCCGAGCCCGCCTTGAGCAACGGCTAACACGCTCAGCGGCACGACCTCCCCCTGCACCTTCGCGCAGGCATCGTTCAACGCCGTCTGGGCGCCGCGCTCGATTTCGCCACTCAACACCTTAGCCTCAGACCTTAACGTGTAGGCGCCTTCTCCCGCCCCAACAATGCGTAACTCCAACTCGGCGCGATGCTCCAACAAATTGGAACCGGCCGCCGCGAAGTCCGAGTGAATGTAGGCACGGCCGACGACCGCGGCATCGGCGGCGTTCTCGCGCAGAAGAAGCCGTATCGCCGTATCATCCGTCAACTGGGTCAATAACATGTCTTCATCTTCATCCAGGACGGCGTCGATTCCCCTGACGTCATTGAGGCCGCCTTCACGCAACGCCCGGACCACCCACGCTCCCGCAATCCCATCCCGCTTGAGTCTCAATTGCGTGTCCCCAATCCCTCTCTCCGCGACAAGAACAAGAAAGCGCGCCTGCGCGGCAAGTCGTGGAAACAGCGTTGAAGCGGCCGCTTGGCGTATTGCCGCCTCATCAAGGCTGACGCGGAGGGTAACGACTGTCACCCCTTCATCCACTTGGGTATCGACTCGGTTAAACGAGCGCACGAACCGCCTTGGCGTCTCAAGAAGCTCGTGAAAAACCGACAGGTCGCCATCGGGAACATACTGCTCGAGGTACTCGCCCATGGCCGCCAGCAACCCGTTTTCGTCTGCCTCTCGAACAGCCGCTGCGTCCGTACCTTGGGCCGTTCCCTCAACGCGAAGCGTCACAACTCCCGAAGCACTCTCCCCCGCATAGCAGGCCGAGCCCCAAACGAGCATGATACTCATAATAACGAAACGTGGGACCGACGGCGCTGCCAGTAGAAACTGCATCCAAATTCGGGCAACCGGCGTACTGACCCCACCGCCAGGATGCCTTATCAGGACCTTGTGGGAGCACATTGCGTGCGTATGGGCCATTATGCACCCCGCAGACGTGGCTAAGACGTCGTATCTGCTATTGCCACGGGAATGATCAGGCTTGTTTTGGAGCTTCACGCCGTTGCGCAGGCGCCCGCATGACGCACCCGCCGTTAAAGATTGCGCCTTCTTCAATGACCAGACGCCGGGCACGTATATCGCCCGTCAGTTTCCCGGAAGACACCAAACGCAAGACGCCCCCAGTCGAGACGTTGCCGAAGACTTGCCCTGCAAGAATAATGCGTTTGCCGGCCATAGTGTCCGCATTCAGGCGGCCCGAAGTGCCCAACTCCAGTTCCTCGGTGCACTCCATCCGCCCCTCGACCAGGCCGTCCACACGGCACGAAGTCGCCCGCACATTGCCCGAAACCAGCGCGCTCGCGCCCAGATACAACCGCCCTTCGACCGTCACGTCCCCCTCGACGCGCCCAGATATCTCCGTTTCGGAGCCGCTCGTCATCGAACCATCGATAATAACGCCTTCCGGGATGATCATGCGCTGCGGTTTCACCGACTTCGCCCGGCGAATCGCCAAGTCGTCCGCGGTAACATGAGGATCGTCCCCGGCTTCCTCGACCGGCGAGCGCTCCCGCGTTCCCCGGCTCGACGTCAGCGCTTCCTGAAAGGCCTGATTCACGCGCCCGAAAAGCCCTCCGCGCGATTTTCCTGCTTCCGCCAGCTCTTCATAGGTGTCCGGCTTGCCCGCCTCGTCAAGGGGATTCATGCTGTGTTGCGATGTGTCCTTCACGGGCTTGTATCCTTCTGTTGAGCGGTTAGAAATACCCCAAGCGGCTTGCCAGGTCAGCAATGCACTGCGAAACCTTCAGCTTCGGATAGCTGACCACCAGCGGCGTGCCTGAGTTTATCGTCTCCGACACCCGATTATCAAAAACCATGTACCCCAGATTCTCGGGCTCGATCATGAGATGCTGACGGCTGTGCTTCGACAGAATATTCGCTGCGATCTGCGCTTCATAGGCGTTGCGCGCGCGGTTCACGACGATCTTGGGCTTCATGGCCCGCGCCAGCGCAACCAGCTCACGGCAAATCGCCTCGCGTGTTTCCCCATCAAACAGGGCAGATGTTCTGACACACTCGACAAACTCTCGAAAACTCTCGAGACGCTTCAATAGGTGCGCCACCTCCGGACTCTCGTAGAAGCGCTCTACCCGCCGGAACAACGACGCCCGCAAAAACTTGAAAGCGTTGTCAATACTGGTCTTTTCCGGCGTGATGACGAGAATTCCATTGGTTTCCGTCATCAGGAAAAAATCAAGTGTGTTCAGGTGTGCCCCTGCATCCAAATCCACAACAATCAAATCCGCTTGCAGGGCCTTAAGTTCCCTGATCAGAGCAACTTTCTGCTGGTATTTCGGGTTCGCGACATCCAGCAGCCCCGTAGTGCCCGGAATTATTGTCAGATTCTCATACTGCGTGTCGCAGACGATACAGCGAAGATCTTTGCCGCCCCGCTGATAGAAAAAGTCATCCAGTTTGCGCTCGGACCGCGTCCCAAGAACGGTTTCCACGTTCGAGCAACTCAAATCGGCGTCCACAATGGTCACCCGCCAACCGCGACGGGCGACCTCCACCGCAAGATTCGCGGCAAGGCAGGTCTTACCGACTCCCCCTTTACCTCCGCCGACCACCAGAATCTCAGGAGCTTCACGCTGTGGACGCGAAACTGCTTGTTCCTGAATGAGCTGCACCGTATCTCCTTGAGAAAAATCTCGAATACCACAGCATATAGGACAAAGAGAATTGAAAGTACCATAATCCGGACTGACCCGTCAATCGGCTACATCAGCTACATCACCCATATCATCTGCATGGGGCTTATCCACAGCCCGTATGGCGCGTCACATCCCTGAATCACCGCGAATTGCACCCCGTGCAGCCGTACAGGTCGGCCGGCATTCTCTTCATCTGCATGAGATTGTTTTTCTTCGTGCCGCCCGGCTTCTCCGTTACTTGGTCCGAAGCGGCTGTCATGCTAAAATGCCCCGAAGAGACAGGTATGTTGACGTGTGCGGCGCGACAAAACGCCGTTGGGCTATTCGCGGCGTTCCCATTTGCGCACGTGATGTGGGCGTACGTTCCGCTCGCAAGAGACGCCCATCAGCCACCAAAGACAGAAAAAGGAAATACCGCATGGTTTCGCCCTTTCCCGATTGGATTAAGCGTCAATGGGCTTCCGGAGATAATGCGGAATACACCAAGTCCATCGTATCGGAGCTTGGGCTTCACACCGTGTGCCAGAGCGCTCGCTGCCCCAACCAAGGCGAATGCTGGAAGCGGCACGTAGCCACGTTCATGGTTCTCGGCAAAGTATGTACCCGCGATTGCGCCTTCTGCTCGGTGAAGAGCGGCCGGCCCGAAGCGGTCGACCCTGCCGAACCGCAACGCGTCGCCGAGGCTGTCCGGAGACTGGGCGTCAAGCATGCCGTCGTCACCTCTGTAACGCGCGACGACCTGCCTGACGGAGGCGCAAGCCACTTTGCATGCACCGTCAACGCCATTCGCGCATCGAATCCCAAGACGGCCATCGAGGTGCTTGTCCCCGATTTCCGGGGCGACAAGATGGCCATTCAGACCGTCCTTGCTTCGTCTCCCGAAGTGTTCGGACATAACATTGAGACGGTCGAGCGGCTCTATGACGCCTTGCGGAGCCCGAGGGCCAGCTACCGTCAAGCGCTTGGGGTACTGGCTGCGGCATCCGCCCAAGGTTCTTCGAGCATCATCAAATCCGCCCTGATGGTGGGGCACGGCGAGAGTCCCGGCGAAGTTCGCCGCACGCTGCTGGATCTGCTCGGCGTGGGCTGTGAGGCTGTCGCTATCGGCCAGTATCTGCGCCCCAGCTCACGACAGCGCCGTGTTGCCGCGTTCGTCCCGCGCGAACAGTTCGAGGAATATGAGACCGCCGCATACGAACTCGGCTTCAAATTCGTGGCGGCCGGGCCCTTTGTCCGCAGTTCGTACCGCTCGGACGAACTGCTGCGGCGCCTGAGACCTGTTGAATCAAGTTGTTGAGGCCCTTGCCGTTGGAGAAAGGAGAAACGCCGCATGGCATACGAAGTGACGCTGCCTTCCTTGGGAGAAGACGCCTCCGATACTGCAACCGTCTCGCAATGGCTGGTCGCTGAAGGCGCCATGGTCGAAGAGGGAGACGACCTGGTTGAAATGACGACTGACAAGGCCGCCTTCAATGTTCCCAGCCCTGTTTCCGGCACGGTGACTGAAATCCGAGCCCACGAAGATGAGGACGTAGCAGTGGGCGATGTCCTCTGCATCATCGAGTAAGCGGTCTGCAGACCGCTCTTTCAACCCGCCACGTGCTTCAGGTATTTGGCGAAATGACGGAAAATGCAGAAACCCGCTGGGGAATTTTCAGCACCCGGGTCGGCCATCCGAGCGCCGAGTGATGGGTTTGTCTACGCTAAGTGCATGATTTACAGTCTTCAAGTCATAAGATTTCGGGCATATCGCCCTGAAAATGAGCGTGAGTTGATTGGCACGAGGTTTGCACCTCTCCTGTACAGACGCAGGGGGGCGGGAAATGTGCGCAAAACACGCTGCAGTGTTTGCGCATGTTTCCCTATTTACTAAGGAGGACATTCCATGACGCGATTGCCTATTAACTTTCGAACAGCGCTGCTGTTGGCATCCCTGGTTCTCGTCGTGGTATCCACGTCGGGGTGTCTCAACGAAGGCAAAGCACAACTCACCACCGTCTTCACAGGGGACGGCACGGCACTGGCAAACAAGATTCTCAGCGTTATGAAGGCGGAAGTACCCGTCGAAGACATCGAGAGTCTCACCGTCACGGTCACCCGCATCGTGCTGGACAGGGGCGCCAACGAAGCGGAAGACGGCGAGGACGTTGAGGAGCCTGCCGAAGAAGCGGAAGAGGAATCGACCGAGAAGGACGATAACGCGGAGCAGGTAGAAGTCTTCTCCGGCGAGATGCGCGTCAACATTCTCGATCTTACCGGCGTATCCCAATTGGTCTCTCTGCAAGAGGTGCCGGCTGGTCATTACAGCAAGATCCGCTTGGAGATCGCGGATCCCGAACTGGTGCTCAAAGCCGAGCCCGAGACGGTGTATACCAACATCCATCTCACAGCCAACGACCGGCTTTTCATCACCACGGACTTCGATCTCGAAGATGGGACGAACCGGGTGCTCGTCCTCGATTTCGGCGGCATTCATCTGGTGCCGCTGGGCAACGGCGATTACAACTTGACGCCTCAACTGAGAGCCAGCCTGGAGATCCTGTCGGTCGAGAACACGTTCGTCCAAGGCGTGATAAACGCCATCGACTACGATGCCAACACTCTCGTGCTTGGCGTCGAGGGTGGTGAGATAGCCGTGACGTACGCGGAGGATACCGAGATCTTCTTGTCCACGGACGACGCGGAAACTCCAACAGGCGCCGAGACCGACCTGCTTGCCGGCATCGAAGTCATCTGTTACGGCGAACTCTATTCCGACAACACGATGACCGCGGCCCGTATCGAGCTTGTACCGGAGCAAACGGAAGAACTGGAGCCCCCTGCCGAGGAATAGGCTCAGGTGGAAGCATACCCGTACACCGCGTCAGCAGGACCCCGTAAGGGAACATGACATTGGTGAGAGCGGCCCGGAGGTGCGACAAGGTGTCTACCTGCGGGCCGCTCATTGTGTTGTGAGGCATTCCCGCCGCCCCCCCTTGCGGACCGAGCCCCGAGGCAGCGTCAAGCGGCCTCCACGGCGTTGTCAAGAGAGTCCAGCGCGTAGGACCTCATAAGGTGCAAGGTTCTACTCATACAGACAAAACCTTGTCTTCGTATGGGCCTATGGTGTAATGTTAGAAGCATACAAGTACAATCACAGGAGGAAAACGCTAATCTGGATGCGCCCGGCGGTCCCGGGTTCGCGACGGAAAGCAAGGGCCCACGTTACACGTCCGTGGCCACCGGCCTCCGCCTGTAGATATGCTCAAACACGGCGGCGAACGCCTATGGGGGTAAGCGACTTGCCAGCGCAGTGTCCAATCCCGAAGGGGATTAGTTGCATAAACGATTCAGGGCAAGGGGACAAAGGCGGCGGCCTTCCCCGCGGAGCGGCATGATGCCAAAGCGTATCCTCGTGGTCAACAACGAGAACGTGTCCCGGTTGTCGCTTTGCGAACGTCTCAACCAGGAGGGTTACGCCTGTGTCTGCGCCGAAAACGGGGCCCAAGCCATGCAGCAGCTCAAAGAGCAGCCCCCCGACCTCGCTATCCTGGACCTGCAGTTCCCTGACATCGACGGGCTGGAACTCCTGGAATGGCTGCGCGCCGCATCGCCTGATTTGCCCGCAATCATGATCACCGCATGCTCGAGTGTCGACACCGCGGTAAGGGCGATGAAGCTGGGGGCATACGATTACATCGCCAAACCCTTCGACATGAGCCAGCTCGTTAATTCGGTGAACAATATCCTGCGCAGTGAAGGCGCGAGCACATCCGCGAGAGAGACCCACAAGTTCGGCTTGCAGAATCTCATTGGAAACAGCCCCATCATGCGCGAGATCAGGCTTGTCGCCCGCAAACTCGCCGACACCGATGCCACGACGATCCTGCTCCTGGGAGAAACGGGCACGGGGAAAGATATGCTCGCCCTGGCCATCCACTATGATTCCGCCAGGGTTGATAAGCCCTTCATGAATATCACCTGCACCGCCCTGCCCGATTCGCTGCTGGACTCCGAACTTTTCGGATACGAAGAAGGCGCGTTTACCGGCGCGCGAAAACAGAAAAAGGGCCTCTTTGAACTGGCAGACGGGGGCACGGTCCTGCTCGACGAGATCGGCGACATGCCCGCCGAACTCCAAGGCAAACTCCTCCGCGTCATCGAAGAAAAGGCCTTTAAGCGCATTGGCGGCACCAAGGACGTCAGCGTGAACGTGCGCATCGTCGCCGCAACAAACCGCGACCTCGAGAAGGCCATCGCCAACCGCACGTTCCGCGAGGACCTGTACTACCGGCTCAGCATAATCCCCTTGCTCCTTCCTCCGCTTCGCGAGCGCCGCGAGGACATCCCCGCGCTGGCAAACCACTTCCTCAACATGGCCTGCGAAGAACATGGCCGCCCCTTGAAGACACTTACAGCCCAAGCTCTCGAACGCCTTACCGGCCTGGATTGGCCCGGAAACATACGGCAGCTCCGCAACGTCATCGAGCGGACCGCCCTCCTCTGCAATGAGCAAGAGGTCGATGCCTGCGACCTGCAGCTCGGGTCTCATCCCGGACCCGAACGGCCCGAGCGCCGTAGATATGCCGTGCAGTTGCCCGAGGAAGGATGCGATATCGAAGACATCGAAGAGCAACTCCTCCAGCAGGCCCTCGAACGCACGAGATGGAATCAGACCAGAGCCGCCAGGCTGCTCCATATGTCACGGGACCAAATCCGGTACAAAATGGCCAAATACCGCCTCAAGAAACCCGGTTTGGGTAGAACATGAATACGACAAACCGTTGTCACTTCAAGTGGGTGAAATTCCGCGCTACTGTCAGGAATTCTGCACACCCCGGACGGGCAAAATCTCCCCAAGGTATTGACTTTCTGACGTAACATATTCATTATCAGTGTGTTGAGGGGAATCGACACGATGAGGCACCAAATGGCATGTATTTTGCTGTTGCCCAAGTGATGAAATGTGGGCGTATCGCTCAACAACAGGGATACCACTATGAAGTCTAAAACAAGGCTGGAAAGACTGCCAAGACCCCCGGCAGACGCAGGCATGACCCTATTCGAGGTCATGATCGCGGCAGGAGTCACGTTGGTGGCCATTGTGGTTGCCATGGGGTCGATCGTCAGTATCGCCACGACGAGCACGGTCTCTGAGACGCAAGTCATGGCCACCAACATTGCCTCCAGCGTCTTGGAGCAGGTCCGGACGCTGTCTCTGGACGACCTTGCGGCCTTTGTGCCTCCGGCCGATTTAACGCGCAGAGATGGAACCGCAATACAGATAACGTGTTATGACAACGGCGGCAACGCCCATCAGACCCCCTTTGACCCGGACACGGTAGGCGCGACCTTCCCGAACCCGTTGCCGGTGGAAGTAACGGTTACATGGCGGGATGACCAAGGACGAACCTACTCCAAGAGTTCGAGTGTCCTGGTGAGGAGATAGACATGAACAATCGTGGCTTCACCCTGCTCGAACTAATGGTATCGATCGCGGTTCTTACGCTCGTGACGGGCGCCCTTTATGCCGCCTCGATGACGCTCACCCATGCCGCCACGTCACAAGAGGCCAAGACAACCACCATCGACAACGCGAAGACCGGCATGTTGTTGATGATTCGCGACATACGCCAGGGAGATTCCGCCAGTGTCGACTGGGGGTCGTTGCCCGGCCCGGTTCTCGCCTACCGTGCAGCTACCGACCTCGACGGGAACGGCACCGCGGTAGACATCGGCGTCGAACTTGAATTGGGACCCACCCGCACCCTGACCAGGGACATCAACGATCTGAACGGCGACGGCGTAACCGACACCCAGCTCGTGTTGGTGGAGGCCGGACAGGCCCGCGTCATTACCAATGGACTGCTTCCCGACGAGGACGCCAACCAAAACGATGTTCTGGATGCGGGCGAAGACGCCAACGGAAACGGTGTCCTCGACCACGGACTTTGGTTTGAACAGGCAGGAACAGCCGTACGCGTCACGCTTCAAGCCGAGGAGGCGACAATGCCTCAGGGCCGGCTGGTGCACACAAGCCTGTCTGAGAACGTTGTGCCTCGAAATTGAACCCGTGAACATGCGAATGACAGAGAATCGCGCATTGAACAAACACTTCCAAAAACAGGACAGCCGCTGAGGAAGGCCCGGCGCCGCGGCGCAGGTCCCTCGCGCCTGTACAGGTGGGAGGCGTGAATATGAGACTGCCGAAACGCTCGAAACGGGAGGGCATCGCCCTCCTCACCGCGACGATCTTTCTGGCGCTGGCGATGCTAATCCTCGCGTACATGACCTCGCGTGTGGTCACCCAGAACTCGCAAGTGAACCGCTATGTCCAGTTCAAGGACTGTTTCCAGGGCCTGGAATCCGCGTACGCAGCGAGCGTGGTCGACCTCGAACTCGGCAACGACGGCATGATCGGGCTCGGAACATGGGACCCGTACAGCGAAGGTCCGTTTACACTGCCCACCTTCGATGCGGACGACATCGCGCCCGTACAGGTCCCCAATATGCCCGGCGTGCAGTTCATGGCCGCCGTCGAGGACTGGGATAACGACGGCATCGACAATAACGGCGACGGTATTGTTGACGGTATTGAGGAGAATAGGGTCTACACGCTCCATCTCTTGGCCAACAACGCCGGTGTTCAACGCCGAGCCGAGGTCGTGGTCAAGGCCACCGACGTGAACGTCTGGCGTAACGCCATCTTCGGAGGCACCGGCCAGTCCGGCGGCCTCATCAACGGCAACGTCAGCATACACGGGTCGGTGCACCTTCTCGGCACCGACATCCTGCCTGGCGGGCTCGCCGTGGCTGCCATAGACCTGAGCGGCACGAGCTTGATTCACAACAACTATGGGTCCCTCATAGCGGACCTCCGAAACCGCGTGCCCGCGCTGCCGCAGCGTACCTGGAACGGAGAAACCATCGAGACCCTTAACGCCAAACTGCGGGTGAAAAACGGCCTCGTCGGCATGTCGGGCAATTCCGAGATCGGCGAACCCGACGTGTTCGGCAATGCGTACAAAGAGACCATGGACGGCACCTATGTCAACGACGGATGGACGGGCAACAGTGTCGTCATCGACGGTGGCCGCGGCGATCCTACGGCCGTATTCAGTGACAACGGATGGGACGACACATACGAACTGGGCGACAAGGTGACCCTGCCACTCTTTTCCAGCGACTGGCGCGACCCCATTACGGGCTCGACAGTGCTGAATCCCAATACGGGCGTCAATTACACGCACGCGGAATACTTTGCTACAATCTCGAGCACACCCTATACCGGCAACATCGTAATCAACGCCAAGACAACCAACTTCTATTACAACGCAACCCGGCCAGGAGACACCAACCCCGCAAACCGCCAACCCACGGACGACTACATATTGTTCAATTGTGCCACGAACCTGCTCCAGATCAATGGCCAAGTCCAAATAAATGGAAACCTCTCCTTCACGGGACAAGGCAATGACAAATCGATTAACTACACCGGACGGGCGGCCCTCCTGGTGCATGGCGACGTGAGCATCGAAACCGATCTGCTCGCCGTAAACGCCAACGGCACGACCGTCGGCAGCTTTCCCGCGGCGAATTGCCTCGGCCTCATGGCCTCCAATAACATGGATGTCGGCATGACCTCTCAGTTGAAAATCATGGGCGGGTTCTATGCCCAGAACCGGGTCAGGAGCCAGAAGCAGACCATTGTCATGGGGACGTTCGTCTCCAATTACTTCGACATGGGAACCAACGTACCCGATATCTACCAGGTGCCCGCGCTTGCGGATAACCTCCCGTATGGTATGATTGGCGCGTATCCGATACTGACGTTCTTGCAGGTGTCATGGAGAGAACTGGGCACGGATGTATGAGCAAGGAAGAACTCCTCCAAGGCTTACGAAAAAACTGGTACCTCATCGCGGCCCTTGCCGTGTTTGCCGCACTGGCCGCGGTGAAACTCCTCATGGGTTCCAGTGAGACTCCTTCGCAAACACCCGGCAACGTCGCAACCACCGGGACCGTAACCAAGCTTCCGTCGGCACAGGAAAGCCTCAACGCTCTTCAATCCGCCACAAAGCCTGACGAACAGGCAAAGGCGCGCACCCAGATCGAAGAATACCAGCAGAAGCTCAAAGCCGAGCCCGGCGCCGAAGATACTCCCGCCTACCTCATGGCCATGGGAAACCTCTATCGGCAGAAATTGGGGGATTACGCAAAAGCCGCGAGCTGTTACGAGCGGATCATTATGGAATTCCCGGATTCAGCCGACCGCCGCCAGGCCTTCCTGCAGCTCGAGGCCTGCTACCTGACCCAAAAAGACCGCACGGGACTCAAATGGCTTTACAACAGAATGGTCGAAGAATTCCCTGAAGACGCGCAAGAACACTTGTACGCAAAGGAGAAACTCGACGAGCTCTAGTACCGCCAAGGGTATCCTCCAGTCTCTTTTCCGCAAGCACTATCAAGCCTTCGCATTGAACTCAACCCGCTCTTTTCGGTAGTCTATTGACAATATGTACGCATCGCAACGGCGCGACGTTCCTATTTCCTTCTCTCTTTCCGGGACACCCAACAGCCCGTTGCAGCGGAGGGGAAACGAGGTCCGGCCAAGACTGCGGCTGGAAGCATGAGTGAAGAAAGGGTAGTCAAGATGCCCATAGGCGTGGGAGTGATCGGCGCAGGAGTTGTAGGGGGCGGCGTAATTCAAACCCTGCTGACTCATCGTCACGTTATCAAGACGCGCAGCGGTGTGGACCTCGCCCTGGCTCATGTCGCCGAATTGGACCCGGCACGCCTGGCGGAATTGGGTCTCACCGGGGTAACAGTAAGCAATGACGCCGCCCGACTCATCCAGGACCCGAACGTTCAGATTGTATGCGAACTGATTGGCGGCCTGGAACCGGCCCGAACCTTCATTCTCGATGCCTTGAAAGCCGGCAAACACGTCGTGACAGCCAACAAGATGCTGCTCGCTCATCACGCGCCTGAGTTGTGCAAAGCCGCCATCGACAACCGCGCGGGGCTGCACTATGAAGCGTCGGTTGCCGGCGGGATCCCAATTATCCGCTCGATCCGGGAAGGTCTCGCCGCCGACCGGATCAAGGCCATATTTGGCATTCTGAACGGCACCTGCAACTATATCCTGAGCCGCATGACCGAAGACGGGCACGAGTTCGAGCAAGCTCTCAGCCAGGCTACCGCGCTGGGTTTCGCCGAGACCCCGCCGGACCTCGACATCGCGGGCCACGACACGGCTCACAAGTGCCAGATCCTCACGTCGCTCTGCTTCACGACGGAAGTGGACTACGACGCGCTTTACGTCGAAGGCATCACGAAGATCACCCACGCGGACGTCGCATACGCTCACGATATGGGCTACGCCATCAAACTGTTGGCCATCATTCAAGACCGGGAAGACGGCATCGAGGCGCGAGTTCATCCCACTCTGGTGCCCCATTGGCACCAACTGGCCGCCGTGCGCAACGAATTCAACGCCGTCTACGTCGAGAGCGATGTTGCCGATGCGACACTCTATTACGGCAGAGGGGCCGGCCGGTTCCCCACGGCCAGCGCGGTCCTCGCGGACGCTATCGATGCCGCGCGGGGCATGGGCGCCGCTCCTGCTCCCCCGTTCGTGTATGCGAAAAGGCGGCCCGTGCTTGATATCGGCGCCGTTGTGTCGCGTTACTACCTTCGCTTGACCACGCTCGATAAGCCCGGGGTTCTGGGCAAGGTATGCACCATTCTGGGCAATTACGGCGTGAGCATCGCCTCGTTCATCCAGCAGGAGGTGCGCGGCGACAAGCCCGTGCCCGTCGTGCTTATGACCCATGAAACCCGTGAGTGCGATCTGCGGAAGGCCTTGGTGGAGATCGACCAACTCGACTTCATCCGCGAACCCACTCACGTCATCCGCGTCTTGCAGGAGTAGACCATGCTTATCGAAGGCGTCATCAATCGTTACCGCCATTATCTTCCCGTGACGCGGCATACCCGCGTCATCACGCTTAACGAAGGGTCGACGCCCTTGATTCACGCATTGAACCTCAGCGCGGCAATACACCCGCGTCTCGAAATATATCTCAAGTACGAAGGGCTCAATCCCACAGGCTCTTTTAAGGACCGTGGAATGACCATGGCCATCACCAAAGCCCTTGAGGAGGGTTTCCAGGCAGTCATTTGCGCTTCGACGGGCAACACTTCCGCGTCGGCTGCGGCTTACGCCAGCCGCGCAAGGATGCGCTGCGCCGTCATTATCCCTGAGGGAAAGATCGCTCTTGGAAAACTTTCGCAGGCCATGATTCACGGCGCCAAAGTGATTCAGATACGCGGCAATTTCGACGATGCCTTGCGCTTGGTGCGCACCATCACCGAACATCATCCCATTGCTCTTGTCAACTCCATCAACCCGTACCGGATCGAGGGCCAGAAGACCGGCGCGTTCGAGATCGTGGACGACTTTGACGGCGCCGCCCCCGATTTCCATGTTTTGCCCGTCGGCAACGCCGGCAATATCACGGCCTATTGGAAAGGCTACAAGGAATATCATGCGGCAGGGAAATCGCAGAATCTTCCCCGCATGCTGGGGTTCCAGGCAGCGGGCGCGGCGCCCATCGTTCTCGGCCACCCCGTCGAGCAACCCCAAACCTTCGCTACCGCTATCCGTATCGGCAATCCCGCGAGCTGGAAAACCGCCGAGGCGGCCCGCGACGAATCACACGGCGTCATCGATATGGTCACAGACGACGAGATCCGCGCCGCGTACAAGAAATTGGCCTCGCTCGAAGGCATCTTCGCCGAACCGGCCAGCGCCGCCACCATCGCCGGCGTTATCAAGTACGCCGAAAAGGGATACTTCGACCATTTCACCCCCTTCCGGGGGGAGAAACTGCGTCTCGTGTGCATTCTTACCGGACACGGGCTAAAAGACCCCGACAGCGCGATCAAGGCGGCCGAAGAACCCACGACCATCGATGCCGAAGAAGATTCCGTGCTCGATGCAATGCAGCTGGAGACTCGAAAACCAGTTGAGGTGTGACGGCGGCGCCCGGCGGCCCCGGGAACGATCCGTATCCCCGGCCGAAGCGGACCTGCAATCCTGCAGGCCCGCGTGACGTGAACCTGAGCGACCATGACACGTTGGATAGAAACCATCCGTTTTGAGCAGCCGGTGCCATACGCCGCAATGATGGCCCTTCAGCAAAAGCGCCGCGAGGCGGTTGAGAGAGGCGCCGCCTCGAACACGCTGTTTCTGCTCGAACACACCCCCGTGATTACCCTGGGCCGAAAATCAGACCCTGCCAATGTGCTGCTTTCAAGAGAAGAGCTGGCAAAGAAGGGCATCGAACTGGTTGAGACCGACCGTGGCGGCGACGTGACCTACCATGGCCCCGGGCAACTGGTCGCCTATCCCGTTCTGGCCTTGACTGCCTGGAAGCAGTCCTATCGCTGGTACCTGCGCTCGCTCGAGTCCGTGCTCATAGCACTGTTGCGGGGGTACGGCCTCCCGGCGGAGCGCGCCGAAGGTTTCACGGGAGTATGGGTGAACGGCGCGAAAATGGCCGCTATCGGGGTGGGCGTGCATAACTGGGTCACTTTTCACGGGATCGCGCTGAACGTCGCTCCAGATATGAGCCATTTCCGGCTTATCGTGCCCTGTGGCATCCAGGATAAGCCGGTGTGTTCCCTGGCCGAAGCAATGCAACGGCCGCCCGGGATGAAGCAAGTAATGGATGATTTCGAGACGGCGTTTCGGGACTATTTCGAAACGCCCGACGAAACGCCCGTGCCCGAACCCTGAGGTTCAGCCGCGCCAGCCTCTCCCCCGCCTTGCGCGCCGCCCTCTTGTTTAGCGCCCGCCGGCGATTCCGCTGGGGACAAGGCCTTCAATGCCTCGCGCGTGCGCTCTTGCGCCGGTTCTATCTCCAGCGAGCGCTTGAAAGCTTCCCGAGCCCGTTCGGTGTGGCCAAGCTGCGCGCATACCGAACCCAGCATGTTCCATGCCACATGGTTTTCAGGGGCAAGTTTGACGGTGCGCTCGAGAGGCGCCACGCTCTCCGCATATCGTCCTGCCCTCAACAGCAGCGACGCGTACGCATAGTGGGCTTCCGCCGTATCTTCAAACCACAGCCCCGAGCGCTCAAAATCCTGCAGACCCTTACCTATCAACTCTGCCGCAATCGCAAGGACCTCGGGGGAGGCTTGAGCAGCCTGCTGAACCCGCTGCGAGGCCGCAACCATTTCGCCGCGCCGTGCCAGTAGGGCAGCCATTCCTATCTGAGCGATTACATTATCAGGCGATACCTCAAGCGCGCCTGCCCACTCTTGTTCCGCGAAATCCGTCAGTGCCCTGTCCCAGTAAAGACGCCCCAGAACGGCACGCGCTTCCCCCTCGACGGGCGTTCCCTTGCCCGCCTCGATGGCCCGCTTGAGCGCGCCCTCGGCTTCCTGCGGCCTGCGGTACAACGGCGTCAGCAGTCCCCGCCCCAAGGCAAGCCACAGCCCAGCGTGATCGGGCTGGAGACGCGCGGCTCTCCGAAGGGCATCCGCCGCCAAATCCGAATCGTTCAGCGACTGAAGCACGCCCGCGAAATCCGCCAGCGCTTCGGCGTCCTCCAGGCTGAGGCCGCCGGCCTCTTCGAACAGCCTCCGGGCTTCCTCAAACATCTTGTTGGCCTTCGCCTCATTCTCACGATACGCGTCCACGCTGCCTGCGCGCCCCGCGCTTACGGCAGCCTGAAGCTGCTGCCGGGCCTGCGCCGCCATCGTGCGGGCCTCCCACAGAACTCCCGACCCGGCCGGCGCGCTGGCCTCTTCCGAGGCCCCAGCGCAGAAAGCCAGTGCCACGATCCCTCCGAGCATGCAGCCACCGAATCTACTCATCTCGCCTGCGCCTCCCAAGCCGCCGCCCTCTCTCCAGCCCACAGATGCTCCTCCAGAACGTCCAGCAGCGGACCGAATGATGAAGGAGCAAGCGCGCAGACCGGCACTCCGCGGAACCGGCGCGCCAACACCGCCACCCGCTCCGGTTCGCAGAGATCGGTCTTGTTCAATACCGTCACGACGTGCTTCTCCTGAAGATGCAGTTCCGCGAGTATCTGCATGACAGCCTCATGAAGTTCCTCCACATTGTCGCGTGAGGCATCGAGCACATGCAACAACAGGTCGGCCTCGTCAAGCTCCTCGAGCGTCGTGCGGAAGGCCTCCTTCAACTCCTGCGGCAAATTGCGAATGAAGCCCACCGTTTCCGTCACAACGACTTCCCGTTCCCTGGGAAACCGCAGACGGCGCGAGACGGGGTTCAACGTGGCGAACATCTTATCTTCCGCCACCACATCGCTTTCTGTCAGCCGGTTGAGCAACGTGGACTTACCGGCGTTGGTGTACCCCACAATCGAGACGATCGGCACCTCGTTGCGCAGTCGCCGTGAACGGCGAAGTTTCCGCCGCGCGCCCAGCTTATCGACTTCCCGCTCCAGCTGCGCCACGCGGTCCTGGACGCGCCGCCGGTCGACCTCCAGCTTGGTTTCGCCCGGACCCCGGCCCCCAATGCCTCCGCTTAAGCGCGAGAACGCGCTTGCGGACTGCTTGGCGCCGAGGCGCGGCAGCATATAGCGAAGCTGTGCAAGCTCGACCTGCAACTTGCCCTCGCGCGTTCTGGCGCGCTGCGCGAAAATATCCAGAATGACTTGCGTGCGATCCAGGATTTTGAGGTCCGTGTGTTCCGCAAGGGTCTGGACTTGCGCCGGCGTGAGGTTCAAGTCGAAAACCAGCGCCTCCGCTCCAAGCTGCATCGCCTTGATAACGGTCTGCGTAAGCCGCCCCTTCCCGACCACGTACCGGGGCTCGGTCAAGCGGCGTTGAATCACCGTTTCCATGATTTCGATGCCGGCGCTGGCCGCGAGTTCCGCCAATTCAGCAATCGATTCCTCAGCAGCGCTTCGTGGGGCGTCCGAGACATGCACCAGCATGGCCCTCTCGCGGCAATCCCCTGCCAATCGAGGTCTGCGAAGACGGGCAAACTCATCTTCGAGAGCATCCACCGCGGCAAGGAAATCGTCCTGCAGCTCGTGAACGGTAATTGGAGGCAGCACCTCCCAGGGATGTCCATCGCCTCCCCCGGGCAGCAAATGGGCGGCATACAGCCTGCCGGGAAGCCCGTCCCCCAGCACCTCGAGCGCAGCAACGAAATCAAGCCGCAAGAGAGCAAGGTCTGTAAAATCATCATCGTCCAGCGGTTCGTGGTTCAGGTGCGTGTGGACCAAGCGCAGCCCGCAGAGGCGCGCGCGTCCCCGGCGATAAGCGGAAAGGTCAGGCAAGAACACCGAGCGCGCATCTCCAACGATGCAGGCCCGGACGTGGCCCCGGCGATCGATCAGCACACCCACTTGGCGCTGGATTTCGCCGGAAATCTCCGTGAGAGCGCGCGCCAGTTCCACAGTGACAAGATGCTCCGCGGAGGTCTTGCGGTTGCCCAGTTTCTGTAACCGTTTGAGAGGAGAAGCCTTTAGACCCTGGGTATTGCCAATGAGGTGAATCGCTGGTTCCTCGACTGTTTCAGATGAATTGCTTATGTGCCACTGGTCGTGCGCGCTATGAGTCAGGGTAGCAAGCGCCCGAGGGCAATGCAAGCGAACCCCGGGAGACATCCACCAACAGAAATGCCCGAGCCCTCGCTCGTCTGGCCCGGGCATCTCAGGTGCCGAAAGGAACGTGCCCTATTGCAACATTGCCCGCCGAATGATCTTCTGGCTCTCAACGGCGTCAAGCGTCTTTTGTGCTTTCCGCAACTCTGTCGTGTCGATCTTTTCGAGTTTCTTCCAGAGAATCGCAACGTTTCCGGCAGCGATCTGACAGGCCTGAGCGGGATCGATCCGTTTTGGCTGCATGTCCAAGGTCAAATAACCCTTGTATTTGGATACCTTGAGGTAGAAGAGGGCCTCCATTGTTTCCCACATATGAACACTGGCCGAGACGAGCATGTCGTCCGGACTATGGTAGCTGTCGCTGAAATAGAGTTGAAACAGCTTGTTCGACCGTGATAGAAAAGCGATGGCCTCGGCCGGGTTCTCGCCCGCCATGAGCGCATGGGAAAAGTCCAGGGCGACTCCCACGTTCTTCATGGCAATTTCCTGACAAAGCGAGAGGGCCTTGCCCACAGAGGAGACCGTGAGGAACTTACGCGGCTCAGTGGCCTTATACGCGATAGCTACGTTCACATCCGGCGAAGCGTACTTCGCGATGGTCTTGATCGACGATATGAGCGTGTTCCAATGGGCCGCATAATCAATGTGGAAGGGGTAATCAAACCCATCGCTGTACAGCCGCAACGTAATCTCCGTAGCGGTAAGCTGCCGGGCGAGGTCCACGGCCTTCCTGCCTTCGTCGATCGCGGCATTGCGAGTCTTGGGATGCTGGTGGCCAAAAGCGGCAAGCGCGAAGCGGCGGTCGTACGCCAAATTGGCGGATACGCCCGAACACGCGAGACCGTAATCCTTCAGCATCCGCTTCAACTCTTTTCCCGGGAGCTCCTGAGTCACGTCGCTCTGCGCAACCTCTATAGCCTTGATCGCCTTGATCTTCGACAAGGCTGCAAGCCGCTCCTGCATGCGAAGCGGTTCGCGGTAGCCATTCGGACAATACCTGTCCGCAGACCCCGAGAATATTTCCAAGGTAGCTGCAATTTTAGGGGTCATTTCATTCTCCTATTGCCACGCTCCTGTGCGCGGTCACATGTGGTATGCTGAGTGATGCGTATGAAAAACGAGAACAAATGGAGTCCCACCTACGGTGGCCATAGGTCCGACGTAATGGCTGTTTGGACCATAACCGAACTCAGGCGCGTGAGCGCAAATATTTTATGGAATTCTGCCCGAATTGTCAATAGTTGCGCGAAATCGTACAATCAGGTATCCAATTGTCGAAATACCCGCACTTCCCCAATAATGCGTTTTTTTGCACACCACGGAGAATTCCCCAGGGGTCTTCTCGCGGCCAAGGGCTTATTTACACGCTTGGAACTCTTGGACTTGCGCAAAAAAAAGGAGGCGAGTGCGGGCAGCGGGGGAACTGCCGTTCACGCACTCGCCGGTGGTGGGAACCAGTCATTTCTGACTGCCTCTGCGGCCTGCCTGGGGGAAAGGCGTGTGCCGCAGCCGCATATAG
>Ga0116149_1001406_pt1 | contig 29043 bp, 21 predicted proteins | sample AD_UKC057_MetaG_FD_89787 | JGI IMG/M metagenome (GOLD analysis project Ga0116149, IMG submission 89787) | Active sludge microbial communities of municipal wastewater-treating anaerobic digesters from USA - AD_UKC057_MetaG | ecosystem: Engineered > Bioreactor > Anaerobic > Digestate | place: USA...
ATAGGATCAAGGGCAAGTTAAAAGGACTGAGCCCTGTTCAATACAGAACTCAGTCCTTGTTAATTGCTTAATGTACTTCCATATGTGTCTAACTTTTTGGGGTCAGTTCAAATGCGCCGCTTTTTTAAATACTTGCTTGAACATCTTTATGAAAGCGGGGTGTTCTTTCAAAAGACGTTCAGGAATTTCTACTGTATACCCGTTCTTGGTTTTTGTGAGTTTATAGTCAAACGGAATCTCTCCGAGCGTTTTAATCCATTCTTGCCAATCGGTAGTCGGATTAGAAACAGTAATCAGGAGTTTGCCGTCTTTTATTTCGTCTTGATAGTGTGGCGTGCTAATATTTAGGTCGCGCCCATTCTTTCTCGCATTCCATCCTCCATTTGTAATGTAAGATTCCAAAGCCTTCGAATTTCCTAAGTCACGAGCATTGGTACTCTTAATGATGTCAATGAATCTGTCAACTTCCTTTTGATAGCATAGTCTTTGAAAAGCATCACCTTTACCGCCACCCATTGGGCAAAACAAGCAACCAACACGAGAATTCCCCTTCTTATATGCCTTGTTGATTATAAGGTTGTTTGCGTAGATGTACATCCAAATTTCGGCAGAAGACCACTCCAAAATTGAGTTGTGGGAATACTGCCCCTTTTGCTTTTTGCCATAATTTTCATAATCGTAATCGGCGCGTGTTACACTTTCATGAGCGCGAACACCGACATAATCCATGCCCACATAATCATTCTTGCCAAGCACCTCGCGCAGTTTCAGGGTTTGCGGCGCGGATTTATGGACGGAGCAACACCAACGTAGGACACGCGATGGGGGACCGAACAACCTCCAACTCTCCTCTGGCTTGAAGTGCGAAACGGCACGATAGAACTCTATTCCCTCGGTGCGACATTGTTTCTCCACCTTGTCGATGACATCGTAGGTGTCGGGAAACTCCATGCCCGTGTCGCCGAACACGACGATAAAGCCGCTCTTCGGCAGAGCCTTCTTCACAAGGTCGAGCAGGACGATGCTGTCCTTACCACCCGAAAAGGCAACATGGAAGCAGTCCAACTTTTTACGGTAACGATTGTACACGTCAAATATCTTCTTAATAGTGATTTGCTCTATGACTTCGAGGAGTTCGCGGTTCTTTTCCACCATAGCGGCGACATCAACGGGTTGAAGCGTTTCGCCGTCGGGTAAAACACGATTGCCGTCGGCATCAAGGACAAACTCCAATTCTGGCGCGGTGTAAAGAGTACCTCCTTTGGTCTTTGCAACCATACGGCCGCGATACCAGTAGCAGTTCGCCTCCGCCCACATATAGGGCAGTTCATCCTGCTTGGTGTAGTTAAAATGTGTATCGAAACCGAGAATGTCAAGTTCACGGTAATATACAGGACGCGGCTCTTTGGAAAACAGTGGAGTACTATCGTTGAGTAACAACCCGCCTGTTTGCGCATCGTGGGTATATGCATACATTGCCCTAACCCCCCCTTTCTCGTAATAAACGTGCTTGCGCGACAACGTCGGCGACAAAACTCGTCCTGCGAGCAATATAACCGCTCTTGAACAGAAAGTCACCGACCTCTTTTTGATTTAGCTTGATTGGCTCGACAGCAACAGCGGCAGCTAGAATTTCGGCGTAGTTTGCAAAGCCCGTCGACTTCTTGTAAATCGCTCCCACGTTCCGGCTGCTAACCGATAAGCATTGAAACCTAAATCGCTTACTGAAACGGCGGCAGAAACTTTCGAGCAGAAACCAGTTCCATGGATAGCCGTCTATGTAAGGAAACGACGTGAAACTTGTCACCGCCCGAAGTGGAATAACATCACCGTGGACGAACAAGGCAAGCGCGTTGTCTGTGGCATCAACATCAAATTGGATTTCGCTGTCCGCGACAAAGGCGTCTCGGTCGACGCGAACCATATTATCATAGGCAACAAACAGCGACTGGCTGTGTACTACATCGCCGTTGATTTCCTTATCGTAGTTAAGCAACTCGTTTAAGGTTAATCGGTCATGCGAGCGGCAGAAGTCCTCGAACACGGCGACAGAATTCAGCACTGTACCTTTCATTGTGACAATGTTGCCGCGCTTCTCGTAGCGGTCAGAAAGGTATACCTGAAACAAGCCGTTTCTAATTGCTGTCTCGGAGAGTTCGGGGTTCAGCTCGACGCTTGCCCATACATTAATGGAAGCAAGGGACGCAAATCCGTGTGCTGAAACCGCCTCCTCAATTTTGGAGCAGACTTCGTGAACTTCCGATTTGTCAAACTCAATTTTGCGAACGTGTGTGTATATGCCGGTGTTCACCCAGATAAAGTCGTTATTTTGTGCCAGCGCCTGCCGAATACTTGCAAGGGGAACGTATGGTAGCCTGGCTTTCAACTGGTCGTAGGACAGAGTGACCGCCGTTTCATAACAACGCAGGATTTCGGATTCTACAGTCGTACTCCTGTCTGTCTGGCAATAGCTCTTATAATACCACAGGGACGGATTGATTTCCGAAAGTATCGTCTTAAGTAGTTCCGACGAGAATACATGCATTCCCTGCAAGAAGTCTGCGTGGGCATCGTAGAATTCATCATAATAAAACAGGCGGTTGCCTTCGGACAAAAGACGATCGAACAACTCAGCGAGTATTTTCTTGCCGCTTGCGGAAATAGCATAAACCTTATCGCCGTGTTTGACGCCTACAACTTCCAGCACAGACGGAATATCAGGTGCTACTCCTGAGATGTCTTTACCTGTCGCCTCGGCATAGTAGTTCTTTAGCTTGTTCAAGTCAATAATGGAGTTTGGACGAATCCCGTTAGGAAAGTTCTTGTCCAGTATGTCCATGATTACAGTTTGAACAGCCTCATCCACTTTAGGAGTATTGTGAAGGACAATCTGCTCGTATGCTTCAGGGCCATAGCCGGTTTTCGGCAAATAGGCGATAGACACGTCGTTTATGTCTATGCCACAATGGCGGCAGAGGTTGCCGATAATCGTAACTACAGTCTGTGGGTTGTAATTTGTGTATAACCACTTGCCATTAGAAAGTAAGGCACAAGTTACGAAGTCAACCTTCTCCGGCATAAAGAAGACTTTGTTACCGTATATCGGTTCGTGTTCAAGTGAAGCAAGATTCGGATTGTTTTCAGCGATAAATATCTCTGTAATCGCAACCAGTAAGTGTGACCAGTTCAGTTTGCTAAGCTTAACAACTTGACCCTTTATAGTGCAGGTCAATGGTCGTGTCTGGGCGCACGCTTCTGGACGGTTGAAGTCGACGTACAAAGGAGAACCCTCTGAAGACTCAATCTTTGAAGGGGCTGTTACTGTTTGCTTCTGCAGTTCCGAAATATTATAGGCGGCTTCATTCGTGCCATCTCTTTCAAGATGTTCCAAATAGCGTCTGTATACGGCCAACCCAGCAGAGAGTTGCCCATGTCCAAGATAGCGATTTACCTCAATATAATTGGGAGCAGCCTTAAATATATTCCATAACGCATCTAGCTCTGCAACTGTATGACAAGAAAAGACATTTCTATTTTCCAATGGAAGTGACAAGGTCAGCTTAAACAGCGCAGAATGTAAAGTACTCATATAACTCCGTGCCACATTTTCCAAATATATTGTTCCCCTTGCATTTTTTTGTGTCATTAGCCACGCAATCACATCTTCTGGGTTTGTGTCGCTTTTGTACGGGCAACAAAGTAGTACATTTTCTTTTACATTTGCCACAGATTCTGCAGTGGTCTGAGTAACATCAGATTCTAAGATATCAGTAACGACACCGTCATCAATTGGAGCTAAAACGGCAAGTTTATCAGCGACCTTTAACCACGGCTTTTCCTTTAAAAAACTTAAATATAGCTGCCCAACAACAATAAAAATCTTGTATGTATTTTTTTCGGTGATACGCAGCAATTTGGCTTCTAAAAGTCTATTATAAATCGGCTGAAAAACACTCCGTTGCGTTATATTCCAAATGTTAATGCTAATTATTTTCTTTTGAATAGCATATTCAGAAATTCTATCTAAACAATTCATACACACAGACGGAGAATATTTTTTGGCATTACCATCAGAAAGCCATTTAAAAAATTCTTCTCTTTTAGACGTGGCGTTCAAGAGGGACGTTTCATCAGCCGATGGATTACTCTCCTTTACGTTTTCTGTTTCAACCATTCCTTGAACTCCTTTCGTTAATCTACCATCCTAAAATAAAATGTTATTTTTCGCTAAATCAAGACGATGTAAGATTATTTTCAGTTAACAATCCTTTTTGTAAATACATTGCTTGTACATAAAATCATTACTTCTATGCATTTGGATTCGGGGGCGAAATCTCCATAATATCGCTGATATCACACTCCAGTGCCGCACAGATTTTCTGCAGGATTTCCGTATTCACATTTTCGTTTTTACCAAGTTTTGTGATTGACGCGGAACTGATGCCCGCGGCTTTCTGCAAGTCCTTTTTCTTCATATCTTTGTCAATCAGAAGTTTCCATAATTTTTTATAACTAATAGTCATTTTCGTCACTCCTGTAAGTACCAATATGGAATTATATCAACTTACAGTATAGCATAAGTTTATGCCAAAATTCAACCTTTTTCTTTGCAAACGCATCATTTTTTGATGAGAAATATCGATTTTAGCGCAATAGTTGCGATATAATTTCCTTGGGTATATTTTCCGTACGTGTGAAATCATTTCAGAAGGGATCATCTTATGTATCAATTATAAAATAATATGGAGGAACTGGGTATGGCACAGAACCGTTCGTTTAAAGAGTACGTTGCAAGCCGTTTTTATAACGAGCTGTGGGAAGCTGTATCCGGTTATCTTGAGCAAAACTGCATTAGTCTCAACGTTTTTTCTCGGTCGGTACATACCATTGACCACGCGGAGCTATCGGATATCGACGTCAAATGCGTTTATGTGGAAAATCTGCCCGGCATGAAGATTGCATTCGATGTCATCCTGGAAGCGGAGTTTGAAATCTCTGAAACGGACAGGCATGCCGACAGATACGATGAAAAAACACAGTGGTTTAAAATATCCTGCTCCGGCGATTTGGCGGACAGCCTTAATGATTTTACTATCTCATCTGTTGAAACTTACGATTATCGCGGAAAATACTGCAATCCGATGTCCGATTCCCTGGTTCCCATTATCAGAAGCGACCAGCTTGAGGAGGTGGCCAGGGATTTTCTGGAGAGGTATTACAAAGAAGCTTTATACCAGCCCATGTTTGTCGACCCCTGCGTACTGGCTGAGCGCATGGGCCTTTCCATTCAGATGAAAAGCACTTCCTCAGATTGCTCCACTTTCGGTCAGATATTTTTTGCCGACTGTGATACCGAGTACTACGATAAAACCAGCTCCTCTTTTAAGAAAATCCATGCGAACAAAGGTACGATATTCGTTGACCCGGAGGTCTTTTTCCTGCGTAATTTGGGATCGGTCAACAATACTATTATCCATGAATGCGTTCATTGGGATAAGCACAGAAAAGCCTTTAAACTAGAGCGACTGTATAACGAAAACGCAACCCAGATAAAATGTCAAGTAGTCGGCGGCATAAAGGGCAGCAAATCCACAACCGCCGCCGACTGGATGGAGTGGCAGGCAAACGCCCTGACTCCGCGAATCCAGATGCCTTACACACATGCAAAAATCAAGGCCGCAGAGCTTATTAGAAATTATAAAAAGTTGCTGCCGGATGCCGATCTTATAGACATCATCGAACCGGTCATCGATGAAATGGCATCGTTTTTCTGTGTTTCCCGGTTAGCTGCCAAAATCAGAATGGTCGATCTCGGCTATGAAGAAGCTCTGGGCGCTTTCACATATATCGACGGCCGGTATGTAAAGCCGCACGTTTTCAGGCAGGGTGCGCTAAAGCGAAATCAGACCTTTTCAATTAGTGAGCGCGATGCCATTGTCGAAAGCACACTGAACCCGGCTTTGCGCGAAAAAAATACAGAGCTGCTGCTATATTTTCATCGACTCTCATTTATGTATCAACCATCCCAAGTACATAGAATATGGCGATGATGGCACGGCTGGCCTTACTGATTACGCAAGGTATCATATGGAAGAATGCTGTCTCGTATTTGATCTAAGCATTCAAAAGTCCTCGAACAGTTATGGCAAGCAGTATTTTATCGAATGCGTCCTGTACCGTGATTCCACCTCAGATATTGTTTTTGAGGCGCACTACAATCTCTCGCCTGAAAATGACACAGTGGACAACCGTGCAAAAATGCTTAGCACTTACATCCGGGAGCTTTCAGATGTTTTGCAAAGCCTGCCGGGCAGGTGCGCACGCTCTTTGAAGCCTATCTTGCCGGCGATTCGATGAATACCGCTGCCGAAAAGGTGGGCATCCAAGCCTCCCATTCGGAAATTACTAGAATGCTCACCAATGTCCGCTATGCCGGCGACGAATATTACCCGGCGATTATCAGCAGGAATACTCTTGTTGCCGCGGCAGAGGAACGACTCCGCCGGGCGGAAAAACTCGGCCGCATCCGGGAGCCGAAAGAGGAAAAAGGGATCGTCATGCCCATCGCCTTCCGCATGCGGGAGGAAACAGAGCAATTTGACGACCCGTTCCAACAGGCGGAATACGCCTACAGCATGATTGAAACGGAGGTGCCGGAAGATGGAAGCGAATAAACGGATGACGGTGATTCCGCCGCAGAAGCACGCCCGGGGGAGCGACAGTGAGGAAAAGCCGAAGCTCCGGGTTGCCGTCTACTGTTGGGTTTCTACAGACAGCGACGAGCAGGCCACCAGCTATGAAGCCACGAATTAACATTATACCAGCTATATCAACGGCCATCCCGACTGGGTACTGGCCGGCATTTTTGCGGACGATGGTATTTCCGGTACCAATACTAAGAAGCGTGAAGAATTCAACCGCATGATTGACGAGTGTATGGCCGGTAATATTGATATGATCATTACAAAGTCCATCAGCCGCTTTGCCCGAAACACACTGGATTGTTTGAAATATATCCGTCAACTTAAGGACAAGAACATTCCGGTCTTTTTCGAAAAGGAAAACATAAATACCATGGATTCCAAGGACGGGGTTATGCTCACAATTATGGCATCCCTTGCGCAGCAGGAAAGCCAATCCTTGAGTCAGAATGTGAAGCTGGGTTTACAGTATCGTTACCAACAAGGTGAGATACAGGTCAACTGTAACCGCTTCCTCGGGTATGCCAAGAATGAGAAAAAGAAGCTGGTCATTGTTCCGGAGGAAGCAGAAATTGTCAAGCGCATCTACCGGGAGTACCTCGAAGGTGCCAGTATGATTAAAATAAAGCGCGGGCTGGAGGCAGACGGTATTTTGAATGGTGCAGGCCATGAAAAGTGGCACACCAGCAATATCAACCAGATTTTGAGGAATGAAAAATATATCGGTGATGCGCTGTTGCAGAAAACCTATACAGTAGATTTTTTATCGAAGAAAAGGGTGGCCAATAACGGCATCGTTCCGCAGTATTATGTGGAGAACAGCCATGAACCGATTATTCCCCGTGACCTCTATATGCAGGTGCAGGAAGAGATGCTCAGACGAGCTAACCTTCACAGTGGAGCGAATCGGAAGAAACGAGTTTACAGTAGCAAATACGCACTTTCCAGTATTGTGTATTGTTCAAAATGTGGGGATATTTATCGAAGGATTGCTTGGAACAACCGCGGGAAACATTCCACGGTATGGCGATGCGTAAACCGTGTGGAGCATGGCCCTGACTGCTGCGATGCACCAACTGTGCTGGAAGAAGAATTGCAGAACGCTGTGGTAAAGGCAATCAACACGGCGCTTGGTGGCAAGGATGAAATGCTTACTGCCTTGGAAAAAAATATAGCGATGGTGCTTGCTTTGGAAGATGAGACTTCGATGGAAAGCCTTGATGCCAAGCTGGAAGAACTGCAGCAGGAGCTTCTAAAACGAGCAAATGCCAGACAGGATTATGAAGACCTTGCTGATGAGATAGACCTTTTGCGAGAACAAAAGCAGAATGCTATGGCGGAGAATGCAGAACGAGAAGGTTTGAAACAGCGAATTGCTGAAATGCAGCAGTTCCTTGCCGAGCAGAGAGGTACAATACAGGTGTATGACGAGCGGGTAGTACGCAAGCTGATAGAAAAGATTACGGTACATGATGAGAAAGTAACTGTTGCCTTTAAATCTGGGATGGAGATTGATGTGAAGATATAGGGTGAGCCAAATAAACAAATCACCCTATGGTTTTGAGGGAGGTTTTGCAATTGCACCAGCCTTCCGGCAAAGCGTCCTGTTCTGTTAGCTCCATAAAACTGAAACATTCCTCTGGCGCGAGAATCACTACAAACCGCATTTTCCATTGCTGTATATTTCTTTACCGAGGATTTTGCCAGTTGCTGACGGAGCGAAAGAACTTCATTTAGCTCTCCGTCTGTTTCCTTTAGTTTCTCTGCAACCGCCTTTTTGCCGAGTGTCTCCATCTCTAGACCGTTTTCAGAAAGCCAGCCTTTCATCTGTTGTACAGAGTTTGGGTTATCCAGATTTGTTATCTGCTGCATGGCAGTTAGTAGTTTTTCATGAGAGATGTCATCCATGGCAATGGCCTGCTTAACAAAATCCATATCCACCTTTATGCCTCGATCGTTGATTTCTTGGTCGAGATGATACTCATCCCAGATGTCCTCTGGCACTGGAAACTTGATCAATCTTTGTTGTATCTGTATTTCTGTCTCCACATCACGCTTGTTATATGCTTTAAACTGCTGCCATTTATCTCTTTCATCGGTTGGCAAATTACGAGATCTACCGCCATTTGTTTTTGTTGGAGTACATGGAACACAAAAATAGCGTATCAGGTCTTTACCCTCCGTCAGCTTTTGCTTTTCAAGTCCTAGCACTGCACCTACACCTTCTAAAGAAAGTGGTAACCCCATATAGGCAGACCAAACCATGGAGCATTTCCATGAGGAAGGATTTAGATAAGTCCCAGTGGGATAGCCCAAATAACGTGAAAGGCATACTCGCTCAAACTGAGCATTAAATGCCCACTTCGTAATGGTTTCATCGGTTAAAGCATCTAGGATTTCTTTTGGAATCTTTTCTCCATCCATCAAATCAACGACCTTAACTTCACCACCATCAACCGCATAACCAAACAGCATCACCTCAAAGTCCTCTGCTTCTACATAACGATAAACACCACTCTTTTGTAGATTGGTAGATGAATAGGTTTCGATATCAATTTCTAAGTTCTTCATAGCTACCACCTTTCCTAAATGAAAAAAGGTGGCAGAGGGAAGACCTCCACCACCGTCAAGTTTATTGTTTCTATTAGGCAAGGAAGTCATCATCGACAAGAGTCGTAAAATCATCTACTGCAGAAGACTTACCGCCTAGAGGTTCTCCGTCTCTAATTTTTTGAATGTTACCAAGGCCACAAGCTACACCTTTATTACCATTTGAGTTGAAGGCATAGAAGTTAAGTGAAACCCTGCCATAACAACCGCTGTACACCTCACTACGATCCAGTATCGGCTTAACACTTTTGTCTACAATCTGTGGCGCTGTCTTGCTATTTGCATTGATGAAGTAATGGCCTTTATAAGCCTCATCATCACGCTCTACATCACCATCACGCAGCGGTAGTTTAATGGCTGCCTTATTTGGTTTCTTACCACCAAACTTTGCGATACCTTCCTCAATGGCAGCATCAACTGCTGCATGGATGGCATTAATGGTTTCCTTGTCATCCTTTGGAATAAGGACGGATACGCTGTACTTTTCTGCACCACCATTAATAGATACAGGCTCCCATCCGTGGAAGTAAGAAAATCTTGAGTTTACACCTGTGATAACTTTTGTTTTGTTTTGCATATTTGCCATAATATTTAATCCTCCATAATTTCGTTAAATTCGTTTTTAGCATCTGCTACGTTCATTGCCGGTCTTTTATCTGAGTTTGGAACAAGAGTCGGCTTACCCGGTGGTTTGTAAATGAGGTCACCGAGGAGTTCCTCAAATTTGGATTTACCCATCAGTTTTTGCATCTCTGTCAGCGGAATAAGGCTCTTTCTGTAAATGTCCTTATATCCATCTGCCACGGCTTTTTCTGCAATGGCTCCTTCATCTTTGTACTTGCGAACCGAGCGACCTTCCACAACTTTAAAACCGTTCCACTCTTTACCGTGATTGACTGCTGCATCAGTGGCATAGGCTGTTATTTCATTCGCCCACTTGGTAAGGTCGGGAAGAATAAGTAAGATTTCTTCTATCTCAGCATCCGTCAGCAGAGGTGGCATCTTGAATTCTTTCTCTGCAAGTTTTAGCTTTTCTTCGGCTCTGGCCCGACATCTGTTTGCCGCTTTACAGAAGGTACACCATGGACCGGGGATGTATTCACCCTCACCGTTGAAGGCTTTGTCAGCTCTGGGCTTTAGTTCCTCTTCCGCCCAGCCTTTTAGTTCTTCCACCGGTATTGTCCAGGTGCTGACATTTTCTCTTCTTGGCTGAAAGATCGTCATGGACACTTCTTTAATGTCGTACAGGTGATCATAGATTCCAAGTGCTCCTAGGGCATACAGTTTCATCTGTGGATTGTCCACTGTATCAACTAGCACACCCAGTCCATATTTAAAGTCTACGATGTGAAGTCTGTCATCCGCGATAATCACGCAATCTCCTGTTCCAAAGCCGTCTGGCACATAGCATGAAAAATCAAGATGCTGTTCGATAAGGACGATTGGATCCTTGCATTTTGTTTTTGCAAGTTCCACCTGCTCCATAACGAAGTCAACGTAAGCATCTGTACATTCCTCCATCTCATCAGAGTTATACTCAGAGATAGGTCGCTGACTTCTCATATGAAGTGCCTTTTTTAGTTTGTGTTCACACAGGTCATGAGCCGCTGTGCCTTCTTTTGCTGCCTCACCACTTTGGTCTTCAAACTCCAGTTCAAGTCTTGCAGAGGGTAGGCAGTTAAGCCACCTGTGGGATGAGGATGCAGATAATATTGCATGATTACCCATTTCCAAGAGCCTCCGCATCTTTCAAGATGTCAGAATAATACGCCTTATCAACAGCACTTAACTTGTCTGCACCATACTTCTGAATGAGTCCTCGCACTTCGGCAGTAAACCCAATCTGGCTCTTTTCAGCAAGTACCATACGCACTTTTTCAAGTGGGATATCCGGCTCTTTTACTGGTTCTTGTTCAGTGGCAGCTTTTGCACTTGGAGCAGGATCTCCTTCTGTCATCGCATCGCAAACTGCCTGTATGCCGTCAGCAAGACTTCGCATATCATTGACCACTTCAAGCAGTAATTTTATTTTGCTCAAGGCCAGTTCCTCCTTTCGTCATTTCACAGATAGATAGTTCCTCGATGCTATCTCCAGGGATCACAATCGTTACACGCTGTTTACTCCCTAAAAGAAAGCGAAGAATTCGTTCCCTTAATCCCTACCTCCGAAGAGCAGGAAGCGGAGGAGCTCACCACTAATAGCGGTCATATCGGCGCCAAGGATAATTGCCTTCACGATATCGGAGGCTGTTTTAATCCCCCCTGAAGCGATTAGGCAGACTTCTTCCGAAGCTCTTCTGACATTGAGGATAGCTTTCGCTGTAGGGATTCCCCAGGAATAAAACTCACTGTAATCAAAATCAAAAGCCCGTAAGTCTTCAATTTCCACAAAATTGGTGCCTCCGTAGCCAGAAACATCGATAGCCGCAACACCAGCTTCGACTAACTTCTTTCCCACCACTTCAGATAAACCGAAGCCAACTTCCTTTGCAATAACCTTGCCTGGAAAAGCTTGGCAGATACGGCGAATATTCTCTTCAAACCGAGAAAAGTCCTTGTCTCCTTCAGCCATAGCTAGTTCTTGCGATACATTGATATGGATACCGATAGCATCGGCTTCTATCATGGCCATAGCTTCTCTTACCATTTCCTCGTCTGCTTCTGCACCGAGATTATCGATAACGGTATGGGGTCTACCCAAAACTTCCCGGACGACATGGAAAGATTTCCTCGCCGCCTCATCTTCTAAGGCAATCTTCTGGGAACCTACGGCCATAGGCAAATTAAAGGTCCTAGCGATATAAGCCAAGTCGCTATTTATTTCTTCCGAAAGGTCGGTGCCACCAGTCATGGCATTAATATATAGAGGGAAGTCAACCTTTTGTCCAAGGAAGATGGTCGAAGTGTCGACATCTTTATCCGCTAAACCAGGCAGAGAATTTGTCTCCACGTAGACATCGCTCAGCAAATTATTTCCTTGATATTCTGTCTGTAGAAAGCGCTCAATGTGCTCATCTTTTCTCTGCTTACGCATATTGTCTTCCATTAAACCACTCTTTCTAAGGGCATTCCCTAACACTTTGAGCTACTCTTAACGGAGTAACCTACTGCAAGTCAAGCAGCACATAATTGGGGAGCAGGTCTTCAATAAGTCTTTCTGTCTTGTGAGCATCTACCTCATAATACGAGATACCATCGATATAAACACCTTCACCAGGTACTGTGTGGGTAGTCATCTCTACACCCCTGAGTTCATTCACCCGTCCTGCTAAGCCAATCATTTCATCCCAAGGAATGTTGGTCCTGACATCGCCCATCACCGTTTTAATATAGGCCGGAAGTTGCTGGATTCCTGCCCCCTTAAAAATCTGTTCGACAACCGATTTCAAGAACTGCTGTTGGGCCTCGACTCGCCCGATATCTCCTTGGACATAGCCCTTACGGTAGCGCAGGTAACCCAACGCTTGCTCCCCATCTAATTTCTGGGGTCCAGGACTTATGTAATCCACTTGCGAATCCTGCCTTTCATATTGGTAGTCCATGCCAATATCCGGCACATCGTAATGGATACCACCAATCGCGTCGACCATATTGACAACCGCTTCAAAGTCGACCTCAACAAAGTAGTCCAAATCAATATTTAACCAGTCCCTAATGCTATCCATGGTCAAGCGAATACCGCCAATGGAATGGGCATGATTAAGTTTTGTATATACGCCTTCCACCTTTACCCGTGAATCTCGAGGCAAAGAAAGTAAATCTATTGTGTTTTTTTCAAAATCTACCTTTACTAACATCATGGTATCGGTCCTAGTAAAACTGCTAGACTCGCCATCATTTTGATCTACCCCAAGTAAGAGAAAAAACAGCTCAGAATCGACGACACGACCTTCTGCGTTCTGATGGGAAAGTTTCTCGACGTCCAGCCAACCATCTTCTGTTATTAAGCTCGCTCCCGTTCCTGATGCTTCTTGTTCCTGTACATAGACTTGATTAAGGTAAGCATTCATCACGATGAAAAAAAGCAAGGCAAAACCTAAAATAGCGATAAACCGTAATATGCGGAATTTCATTCGCTCCTCCTTATTTCTATCAAACATTGTAACATAGGCACTCGTTTGCATGAAGAAAAAAAGAGGATGCCCAACCAATCTCTCGGCTAAGGCCTCCTCTTTAATAAGGGGAAAGTATTTTCCCTATTTTATTATTTGAATTTCCTCATTTGTTGTCCTAGTGACGTCCTTATCCTCGTTTAATGGTTCTTTTGCCTTCTTGGCTTTCTTGGGACGGACAATACTAGGGTCCTTGCGACTAAGGGCTTCCCAGGCGCTAGACATCATCAGCTTGACACGGTTAACTTGGTTGACTTCGCTGGCACCGGGATCATAGTCAATCGCTATAATATTTGCCTCATCATACTGATCGCGGATTGCCTTCATGACGCCCTTTCCCGTAATGTGGTTAGGCAAGCAACCAAAGGGTTGAATACAGACGATATTCGGTGCATCTTGGTGAATAAGCTCAATCATTTCTCCCGTTAATAACCAACCTTCGCCATAATGGTGGCCCAATTCAACAATTTCTTCTGCGTAAGCTTCAATCTCCTCGATATAAAGGGGTTCTTCGAAGTGCACAGAATCCTTTAAAGCCTTACGCACAGGTGTTCGGTAGCTTTCTAGGATCTTCACGGCAATATTGCAGATTAAGGCGACTCGCTTACTTGTCTTCAAGAGGTCTGCTTTATGAACAGCATTACGGAAACAATACATAAAGAAGTCTGTCATATCTGGCACAATAACTTCTGCACCTTCTTCTTCTAATAGCTCCTGGAGATAATTATTGGCTTCAGGTAAATACTTAACCAAGATCTCACCAACAATACCTGCCTTAGGAACAACAATATCTTTCCTCGGGATCCGGTCGAATTCTTCGACACATTGTCGAGTTAGCTTCTTAAATTCACGTTTCTTGGGGTGCTTTACCCACTCGGTGAATTTAGATATCCACTTTTCCTTGGTTCTCTCCGTTTGTCCTTCATTGGCCTCGTAAGGACGAGTTGCATTGGATACCCTCATAATCAGGTCTCCTGCGACAATGGAGTAGGCTCCCTTATTAAGCAAACCGAGATTAATATCTAAACCTGGTGATGTTTCAATGCCTTGAGCGGATAGGGCAATAACAGGAATCTCTGGGTAGCCCATATCTTCTAAGGCCTTGCGGATGTAGCCCACATAGTTGGAAGCACGGCAGGCTCCACCGGTTTGCGTCATTAAAAGGGCTGTTCGCTCAGGATCGTATTTGCCCGACTCCAAGGCCTCCATCATCTGACCGACGACAGTAATCGAAGGATAGCAAGAATCGTTGTTGACATATTTTAAGCCAGCATCAATCACCTTACTATCAACTTTCTCAAGGAATTCAAAGTTGTATCCTTCTGAGCTCAAGGCGCCTGCCAGAATGGTGAAGTGGTCTGGGGCCATAGCGGGAACCAAAATCGTGTAGCCCTTTTCCTTCATTTCTTTTGTATAGACCGCTCTCTTTGGTGTTTGGACTGCGCTACGGTCCGCTAGGGCAAATCCTTTATCTTCTTTCGTCGATGCTTGTACGAGGGAGCGAATGCGAATCTTAGCAGCGCCTAGGTTAGACACCTCATCGATTTTTAGGACGGTATAGATTCTTCCCTTAGCTTCCAAGATTTCCTGCACTTGATCCGTTGTAACGGCATCCAAGCCACAGCCGAAAGAATTCAATTGAACAAGCTCTAAGTTAGGCTGGTCTGCCAAAAATTCCGCTGCTCGATAGAGCCTAGAATGGTAGACCCACTGGTCAAGAACCCGAAGGTCTCTTGTCACATCATCGATGTTGAAAGCCACTGCATCTTCAGATAAAACAGCAATGCCCATACCGTTAATCAAATCAGGTATTCCATGATTAACCTCGCCGTCAATATGATAAGGACGACCAGCAAGGACGATTCCCTTCCTGCCTTCTTTGGCATTTACCCAGTCAAGGGCCCTTCTTCCTTCCCTACGAATATCATCATGGAATTCTTTTTGTTCCAGCCAAGCGACTTCGACAGCATTTTGAATATGTTTCTTGTCGATGTGGTAGTCTTTTCCACCAATAGAGAACTGATCAAAAACTTCGACTAGGCGTTTGCTTATTGTCTTTTGATCTTTAAAGGAAACAAAAGGATACATGAAAGTTACCTGATTTTTCTCCAAGGAGGAAACATTGTTGTGAATAACTTCAGGGAAGCCAATAACGACTGGACAATTGATTTGGTGGTCTGATTTCTCAAATTCTTTATGCTCATAAAAGACACTTGGATAGAAGATAAACTTAACATCCTTTTGGACTAGGTCTTCAATATGACCATGGGTAATCTTCGCTGGGTAGCAAACCGTCTCCGAGGAAATGTAACCAATGCCCTTTTCATAGATTTCTCTGTCGCTCTCGCTAGACAGGGTAACAGGGAAACCTAGTTTGTTAAAGAAGGTGTGCCAGAAGGGATAATTTTCATACATGTTCAGTACCCGGGGAATACCTACTGCAGGATATTTTGCCTTGTCCTCGTCGATATTATCGTAATGGTTGAACATGCGGTCGTATTTATACTGGAATAGGTTAGGCAAGCCGTTATCGACACGCTTAATCCCTGCACCTCTCTCACAGCGGTTCCCGGAAATGTAGCGGCCACCATCGCTGAAGATGTTGATCGTTAAGGCACAGTTGTTGGAACAGATGCCACAGCGAGCACTTCTTTGGCTGTAACTAAATTCTCGCAATTCATCCGGTGTTTTAATTCTTGATGCTCCTGTCGACCGTTCCTTAGCGATTAGGGCCATCCCCATTGCACCCATCAAGCCCGCAATAGAAGGACGGGTCGTTTTTCTGCCCGTGATACGTTCGAAGGTTCGTAAAATAGCGTCGCCATAGAAGGTGCCACCTTGAACAACAAGATTTTCGCCTAAACTTTCGGGGTCTCTAACCTTGATGACTTTTTGGATAGCATTCTTGATGACCGAATAGCAAAGTCCCGCTGCAATATCACCAACCTCAGCGCCCTCCTTTTGTGCCTGTTTAACCTTGGAGTTCATGAAGACCGTACAGCGACTTCCTAAATCAGCAGGGTTTCTTGCATATAGGGCGACTTGCTGAAACTCTTCTACTGTCATCCCAACGGAGGCAGCAAAGGTGGATAGGAAGGACCCACAACCCGAAGAACAGGCTTCATTTAACTGAATAGAATCGATAACCCCATTGGAAATGTGCATTGCCTTCATATCTTGGCCGCCAATATCTAGGATAAAGTCGACCTCTGGGTTAAAGTAGTGGGCAGCAGTATAATGGGCAATTGTCTCTACCTCACCATTATCGATATGCAAAGCCGACTTGATAAAATCCTCACCGTAGCCTGTAATACCAGAACTAGCAATGTAGGTCTCCTTGTTCATCTTTTCATAGATAAGGAGGAGATTTTCCAGAACATGCTCCAAGGGCTTGCCTTTATTATTGGAATAGTGCGTAAATAGAGTCTGATTGTCTTCGCCGATCAAGACCATCTTGGAGGTTGTTGAACCGGCATCGACGCCAAGATAAACAGGGCCCTTATATGTACTTAAGTCGCCATAAACTTCTTTATCTGTCTGATGTTCCTCGACAAAAGCTCGGTAGTCATCCTCTGAGTCGAAAAGCGGCTCTAAGCTTTTTACTTCCTCTTCTTCCTCTTCTAGGATGACCCCACTATTGATGCGGTCAATTAACTCTTGTAAGGAGAGGTTATCCGCGTTGTCTCGCGCTTCCAAAGCAGCGCCCATGGCTACATAGAGTTGGCCACTTTCTGGGGTAGTGAACGTATTTCCTTCGTCCCCTAAGGTTTCGATAAATCTCTCTCTTAAGTTCTCCAAAAAGTGGAGAGGACCGCCAAGGAAGGTGATGTTGCCTTCGATAGGGCGACCACAGGCAAGGTTGGAGATGGTCTGATTAACAACAGATTGGAAGACACTCATTGCGATGTCTTCGTTTGATGCTCCATCGTTCATTAGTGCTTGAATATCGGTCTTAGCAAACACACCACAACGAGAGGCAACTGGATAGAGTTTCTCATAAGCATAAGCGAGCTTATTCAATCCAGCGGCATCCGTATCTAATAGGTTGGCCATCTGGTCGATAAAAGCCCCTGTTCCACCTGCACATATGGAATTCATCCTCTGCTCTACATTGCCTGATAAGTAAGTAATTTTCGAGTCCTCTCCACCTAATTCAATAACTACATCGGTGTGAGGCAGGAACTCTCTGATTGCTTTCGTACCTGCGATTACTTCTTGAATAAAGGTAATGCCTAGGTTCTTCTCAACAAACATACCGCCTGAACCAGTAACATTCATACGAACAGTGGCGTTTCCGACCTGTTCGTAAAGCTCGATGAGAACCTGTTTCACGGTCAATTTTACATCGCTTTTGTGCCTGCGGTAAACGGAGAAAATTACATTTTCATTCTCGTCGAGGGCAACAACTTTAACAGTCGTTGATCCTACATCCAATCCTGCATGTATTTTCATATTGTCCCTTTCCTCATTTTATCTCTCTTTTTATCTATAGTTTTTTCTCTTGTTTTAGTTTGAACAGCTACTACTTATCTGTTCAAAGAATATTAACGTTGTAATTTTGCAATTATACATCTATAAACCGCTTGCTATCGAGCAAGCAGCTATATTATAACTCAAAAATTGACTCTAGTCAATCGGGAGTTTGACACCTAAAAATAATATGAGCTTTGATAAGTCCAGTATCGACTGGGCTTTTTTAATGAAAAATTGTCAAATTTATTGTTTCAAAGTAGGCAAACTTATCATCATAGAGGATAACCCCTGCACTGGAGTCAGCCGGGATATAACCATATCGACCAACCATTACTGAAGGCTCGTATATATCCTTTAAAAACGTATCAATCGCTCGGCTAACTGAGTAGGTACGGCAAAAAGTACCGATGACACCTTCTTTAGAAAGTGGATCGGCTTGTTCTTTTAATGAGCGATCAAGTACTTCTGATTGCCTAGAGGATACTGGCCAAGTGCTTGTGTCGTGCCAATCATCATATTTATTTAGAAATACATCAGGATCAAGGAGAGAACCATCTTTTTCCTCATACACAAAAATGCCGTTTCTTGAAGTAGACGGCCAATACATTAATCGTTCTGGTTCATAGGTCGTATCATCAAAAAGGTCGATGCCGATTTCTTTTGCGACCATGCGACTAACGGCTGCATACTCCTCCTCTCCAACATCACGGAAGAGAGGAATAATCAGCCTTAATCTTGGATTTTCTGGAGTATGCTTATGAGTAGAATAGATGCAACACTGATATTGATCCACATCGGATTGTTTACCTGCATTATGTCCGTATTTATGAATCAAAGAGCAGATAATAGAATCATCATTTTTATTTAGAACCTCTCTTAAATCAGCACTACTCTTTGTTCTTCGTACTTTTTCATTTACATCAATAAACAAACTTTCAATTTGGTCATCAAGTTCATCTCGATCGGTAATGATTACCACTCGGCTATCTGCTACATTCTCAATAACCCACTTAGTAAGCCATACCATAATTAGGGATTTTCCTGAACCTTGCGTATTCCAGATTATTCCACCTTCACCCGAAAGGATTCTTTTCCTAGCAGCAATATTAGCAAAATACTGATTATGTCTTGCAATCTTTTTCACTCCAGCATCAAAAATAATAAAGTCGTGGATTAGTGAAAGAAACCTCTCTTTATGACAAAGAGAAATTACACCATCCCTTAGTTTATTTCTTTCTCTGGATTGGATACCTTTAATACTCGCAGAAAGTTCATCACTAGCTTTAATATCTTCTTTCCAATTCAGATAATACTTTTCTGGAGTTTCGATTGTTCCATACTTCAGCCCTTCTGCTTCGTTACCAGCAAAGAGAAACTGAGCAGTGCTAAAGTAGTTCTGAATATACTCTTTTTTTTGGTTTGTGAGATTCTGACGAATTCCCTCACCAATACTCACACATGAACGCTTTAACTCAAATATGCCAAAAGCGATACCGTTTATATACAGCACCACATCAGGGCGTTTTCTCTCTATTTGATTAAAGCAGAGAACACTTACTTCTTCAGCAGCATAAAAATCATTGTTCTCGACATTGTTCCAGTCGATATAATGGACTGTTTGACGATTTTTATTCTCGTCTTTAACACCTTGCTTGCCATAGCGAAGTAGGGAATAGACCTCTTTATTGATTTGGTAAAGGCTATCCACTTGATTGCTCGCTTTTGAAACAAGCTCAGTTACAGCTTTGGAAATCTGGTCTTTCGAATAACCACGTTTTTCAAGATTCTTCTTCAGCAAATCTTCTCTAATAGGTTTGTTATTCTGATCCTCTAGATTTCCGAGATACGTATAACCTAGACCTCCTTCTTCCTCTTTATCTATTAACCAGTGAAGGACCTTGTTTTGCAATTTTCTTTCTAAATCAACAGACATAGCCTTTACCTCCTCATACTTTAAGGCGCACACGGCCTGTTAAGAGGTCGTCCATTGCACCTTCTTTAATTTGTATCATTTTTTCTTTTTCTGTTTCGAGAGATTCTATTTCTTCGTCCATTGCTGTCAGAACTTCGGCAATTGCTTGTTGTTCTTTTATTTCCCTCGGAAGTCGTATATTTATATTCTTTATTAGAGTTTTATTCAATCCACCACGTCCACCGTCACCTGATGAATGTTCTCTTAAATCAAGATACATATTTTCAATTAAGTAATATAAGAACTTAGGATTTGTTTTATCTGATGGGACTAATGCAGCTAGAGATTGGTTTAATGCCATTGGATAGGCTAGAAACGCTGCTGTTCCCCTGGTCTTTCCTTGTCCTGCTAGTGCAATTAATACCGAATCTTTTGGTGCTATTTTAGCGGATGAATTATTCAAACCAATTTCTGTAATGTTTCTGGTTGCTTTGGTAATTATTTTTTGATGAACTTCTGTAGAAGCAAGCCATGGAATTGTCCCGCCCCAGTATTTGTCTATCGTGGTTGAAGGAGTACCTCCTGTAATAATTGCACTTGTTGAACTTTCAATTGTTGATTCTATCCAATCACCGTCAAACCCGTCAACTCTTGTTCTCCCACTGATCAAATCATCCAAAGCACCTTCACGAATTGCTTTTTTCTTTTCAATTAGTTCAGACAGATTGTCTATATGCTCATCAAAATCTGATAATACTGAAGCTATAGCTTGTTGTTCTTTAGAAGAAAGAAGCGGGATTTTATACTCTTCAGTAACTGGTAATGAAATTTGTGAAAAAGAACTTCTTCCATCTCCAGCATTTCTAAAATAATCGACATTATGTTTCAGATAATAAAAAAGAAATTTTACTGCATATATATCAGATGACGTATAGCCCCACATCTCATTTTTAAATGTACAAGGGACATTGCAATATATAAAGTCTATTACCCCTCTTGATTGAACAATTACTACAGGATCACTAATAATATTTGCATTAGGCAAATCCGATACATTTGCTCTAATCTCTGTTGCTCCTCCGGCAAAAACTCTTATCGCTCCAGTAGCAGATTTTATTTTACTCATTCTTTCTGCAGTTATAGGAGTTCCTCTAACACGCTTATATATTTTTTTTATTTCGTTATACTCAATTGTATCTTTAGAATGAGTTACCATGTGTATCCCATCCTTTCTAATGCAGATTTAACCTTAGCCTTCGACTGAACTGTCTTTTCTTCAATCTCTCCTAAAGTGTGCTCATAGCGTTTGGCAATTAAGACAACCTTTGAGGCGAGACTATTCATCACCTGATCAATCGCATCAGTAATATCTTTTTCAAGCCTTGCCATCCACTTTTTGTCAAAGAGTAAATGCTTTACTTCATCAATCGTTAGTTCTGCGTATTTAGAAAGGACTACATCATCCAGTTCCTTTTGAGCCTCTTTGATCGCTTTATCAGCTTCTTCTTTCTCTGTTAACTTAGCTTGATAAGAGAGAAGAGCATTATATTCTTCAACATATGTTTCTGGAATTACTGCATTGTCATTTGCTTCTTTTAATGCATTTCTTAACTTAGCCTTTCCGAATGAGCCGTTCTTATTTCTAAGCTCATATATCTTCAGCTCACTATTTGCTTTGACGATTTTCTCCATCTCCGAAGTACTGCCTGCATCAAATAATTCAATAAGCTTTGTAATGTCATCTATTACTTCAGAAGTCTTTTTACTTTCAAGTTCTTTTATTTGTTTATTCAGATTTGCTTTAGGTATACCGTCACCTTTTTCATTCAAAGCATTTATAAGCAAACCTTCGTCACCTGATTCTTCTTCTCTCATTTCATCCAGTTCAGATTCAAGCAATGCAGATTTTTCGATTAGCTCATTAAGAGCCATTAACTCAGTTTCAAAATACTCCTGTTCAATAATGTCTCTCGAAATTAAAGCACCTTCAAAAGACTTCATTTTTGAAGTATCATCGACTTTTATTTCTTCTCCATTTTCATCTTTAGCTTTCTTTTGAGCGTATACATATTCAATCTCACGTCCCGCATCATATCCGCTCGCTTTTATTACATATACATCATCTTGCATTTTCTCATTCCAATAGTTAAGCAAGAAGTCGTAAACATCGTAATTGTCTAGAAGTTTTGCCGATTCAAAATCTCTCAAAATTTCAATACCCAAGCTTCGAATTAATTCTTTTGGATTTGTATCTGTATTAATATTGAATAATGAATCTTTTACTTTATTTTTCCACGTCTCGAATAGAGAACCGTATTCAGTCTCCTTTTCAACCTTTATATTTTCATCTTCAGAAATGACTGTTTCAATTTCATTTGGTTTTATAGCAAGATTATAGATATTATGTTCTTCATCAACACAAGTGAATATCTCTTGTCTTAACTGTGGCGATATTTTCCAGAGTCTCTCTAAAGAGTTAATATCGACTTCTGGAATACCACCCTTAAGATGAGATGCAATGTTTTGAGGTAATGTGCCATCTATTTTTTGGATATAACGAGGCACATTAAGGTTTCCTTCGTTCTCTTCTAAAATCTCTTTATACGTAATAAAGCGAGAGTACCCCTCAACCTTTTCTTGGTGAATAAAGGTTTGTACAATTTTCTCAATATCCTGTTCACGTAGGCGGTTCTTATTTCCGTCTTTCTTAAACCCAGCGCTCGCATCGATCATAAAGATACCTTCACGCTTATCAGCGTTTTCTTTATCGATTATGATAATACTGGCAGGAATTCCTGTGCCATAAAATAAGTTTGTAGGCAATCCAACAATACCTTTTATATATTTCTTATCAAGTACCGCTTTTCTAATAGTCTTTTCTGCATTAGGTCTAGATAGTACACCGTGTGGCAGAATAATCCCCGCCTTGCCATTGCTTTCCAACGCTTTTAGAACATGTAGAAACCAAGCATAGTCACCATTCTTTTCTGGTGGAATGCCATAACCATCAAACCTCTTGTATTTATCTTCAGATGGTTTAATTCCATCAGTCCAGTCTTTATCAGAAAATGGTGGGTTCATGACAATAAAATCAAATTTTCTAAGTCCACCAAAATCATCAGTATATTGTGGATTTGCTAATGTATTCCCACTTTTGATTTCTCCTGTACCTTTGTTATGTAGGATGAAGTTCATCTTTGCTAAACCAGCAGTATCAGGATATTTTTCTTGTCCAAATATTGTAACTATGGAATCACCATTATCATCAGTTGGTGCTTCATCTGCTGAACGAATAAGTAATGATCCACTCCCCGCCGCAGGATCATGAAGAGTCCATTTCTTTCCTGTCTCTTGTTTAATATCGCCAATGCCAATAAGCTTAGCAATAATACGTGACACTTCACTAGGTGTATAAAACTGTCCCTTACTCTTACCAGACTCTTGAGCAAATTTCATCATAAAGTATTCATATGCATCCCCAATGATGTCATCGCCACTAGCTCTGTTGCTTTTAAAGTCGATCGCAGGATTTTGGAAAATAGCAATAAGACCAGAAACTTTATCAACTAGTTCTTTGCCAGAACCTAGTTCATCCGGATTATTAAAGCTTACATCAGGAAGCGCTCCTACTAGCTTATTATCTTCTAGAAACTTTTGAAGAATTACATCTACTCTTTCGCCAACATCCGGTTTACCTTTTGCAGCAATCAAGTCGTCAAATGAGGCACCTTCATTTACTGTAAATTCAGCAAAACGTTGCCCCTTATATCTGTCCGATACATACTTGAAGAATAACAAAACAAGCACATAATCTTTATACCTTGAAGGTTCTACTCCACCTCTTAATTTATTACAAGCCTCCCATAATAGGGAATACAATTCTGATTTTTTCACGGCCATTCATTTAACCTCTCTCATCTCTTAATTGTTTTATATTTAGTATTCAGTTATATCTATTCCTGCTTTTAATAACCTTTCGTATCTCTCGTGAGAAATAAGCACTGCTACAGGCTTTCCGTTTTTCAAAACAAAAGCAGTTTTATCTTCATCTGATAAACCTGTGATCAATTTCGAGGATTGTCCTCTAAGAAAATCTGACATATTATAAAACTCCATTGGTTGCTTTTGGGCTTTATCTTCCTTATCCATACCTAAATCCACCTTTTCTTTTTATTATAATATATAGACATTGTTATTTCAACCTTTATATACACTTAAAAAGTAATTACTTTCAACACCTTTTAAATATATAATCTCATGGACATAATAACAATCTCATCAACTCACCATTATTTTGCCAACCATCTTATCAACTCACCAAATCAATAACAGTATTGTCTTATGACTTTTTAAATTCACCAATCTTGGATAACTTCCCTCATAGTAAAAATCCGCGATTATCCTTCCGGCTTAGAACCAGACCTCAAATCACGGAAAGCCTTTATTTACTTATCTTATTACATCCTTACTTATCTACCCTTGACATCAATACTACCGTCTCCACGTGGGGCGAGTTGATGGAATTGATGTTATTTGTTTTTGCCCGTTCTCGAAAACATATCCACTACGTTTTTGGCACTATCGGTAGGTGGGAACATATCGACTCTTAACTATCACACCATTAAATACATTTAGTTAATAATTTCGCCTTTGTTTTTAGCTAAATTTTCATGCCATTCTCGTCGCTTAGTAGCTGTCGGTTTCGTCCACTCTGTTTCTTCACCAATAATTTTTAAAGGTTCTTGTGAGCGATAAGAACGCGTTAAGTTACCAGGGAACTTTTTGTCAGTAACATTTGGGTCGTTTTCAAATTCACCTGTAGGTTCTACTATATAAACGCGTTCTCTTCCTTTTCCTTTTGCTAATGCTGCTGCAAGACCTGCCCCATTGACATTAGCAGTGAAATAAATATGGTTCATTTTAAGCCCAGGTTTGTAATTTGAATTTCCACCCGCTATCAGAAAATCACCAACTTTCAAATCTGCCTTTGTCCCATGGTAAAATGGGCCTTTATCTGTTAGTGCACCATTATATGATTTGGCCAATTCATAATTTCTAGTTGCCTGTTCAGAATCACCCAACTCCTCATAACAGTTGGCAATGTTTATATACAACGTGGAGTAAGCACTCTTAACGTTATCATCATCTATATTTTGTGCACACTGTAAGGATGTTTCCATCCATTTTAATTTATCTGTAATATTTTCTTGTATACGAGCTAAATGATAAGCTGCGATAAATCTTTCATAGTCATCCGTTGCTTCGTGCCATGCTTTATGAAACATCGCAATCGCACCCTCACTGTTTCCACAGTCCTCCAATCCCATCCCACTCATGCAGATTTTAATAATAACGTTATTTGGATCAAATTTTTTATTCATCTAATCTTACCTCCAAATTAATTGAATGTTATGATGAGTATATCCAGAACTTCAACTGCTCAAGATCTTCTCCATTGGCTTGCCTTTTGCCAATTCGTCGATTAATGAAGCAGACCAAAATAATCACTATCCCAAATCCCCCAACAAATCTCACTAATATACTATCGAAGTATAGCAGTTGAAATTCAGAACGAACAGTCTATATTTGCAATTTTGTATATGTTATAATTAAATTGAGGAAGAGTATATTATCAGTGAAGTTAAGCTTTTATTGTTTCGGGGGTGCCTAGCACAACCCGAAATTAGCTACGCCAAACATTCACCAATCGTACCGTTTACGAAAAGGGCACTCTTAATAGGAGCGCCCTTTTCGTAAACATTGATGTAATTAATAGTCTTTTTTCTTTACTGGAATCCAAATTTCGCTTCTATACTTAGGATTCCCAGTGTCTGGACTCTCACTCCATAAAATTTCAGGACCTTCAACCGCCTCGTATCCTGATGATGGAAACCACTCTGAATATATCCTACCCCACACATTTTGAAGTGTTTCCGGGAATGGTCCAATCGATTCAAATACAGCCCAAGTACTAGCATCAATTTTTAATACATCAAATTCTGCTGTTTCATCACTTGAAGTTGCTACACCGATGTAATGATCTAGTTCTCCTCTTTCTTCCATTCTTCCTTCCGAGAAATTAGTGGAAGCACTAATAATACCTGTTGGTTCTACATTTGAAATTGCTTTTAATTGTTTAATAACATCCGTGGTTAAAAGTTCAGTCATTTTTGCAATCTCTGGATTGACACCTTTAAAAATAATTGGAACTCTCTTCTTAAATCCTACTAACTTAAAAGGTCCTTTCTCAACAATACGATAGTTCATTTCGCATCCTCCTTTAATTGATAATTGAAAGGTCATTCGAGGATAAGCTTTTAATTGTGTATTCTCACTCCTTGCCTCAGAAGGGAGAATGCCATGCAGGGAATGAAAAGCACGGGAAAATGAATCAGCCGAATTATAGCCATATTTGACGGCTACATCAATTATTCTCAAATCCCTATCTTTCAGATCAAGTGCAGCCAACGTCAGTCTTCTTCTCCGAATATATTCTGATAAACTTATGCCTGCTAAAAAAGAAAACATCCGCTTGAAATGATACTCTGAACAATAAGCGATTTTAGATACTTCACTATAATCAATTTCCTCTGTTAAGTGCTCTTCAATATATGCCAATGCATTATTCATACTTCTTAAAGAATCCATCAAACAACCTCCTTTCATCATCAATATTATCAGAGGATGCATTTACCCATCCGACAATCTGTGCACAATGTAGTCGACTCACCTTATTCGGGAAACCCTTTAGTTTACATTTGTTTATTCATTAATTGCTCTAACCCTGCTTCGGATGTTAACATTTCAAGATTATTAAATATTTCCTCTTCGCTCCAATTCCACCATTGAAGCTTTAGCAAGAATTCAATCTTTTCGTCACTAAAGCGTTTTTTGATAAACTTAGCTGGATTCCCACCATATATTGTATATGGATCAACACTTTTCACTACTGTTGAATTAGCGGCAATAATCGCACCATCACCAATTTTAATACCCGGCATAATGGTTACATTCTGACCTATCCAGACATCGTTACCAATCACAGTATCCCCCTTAAAAGGAAGTTGTTCTATTGTAGGAGTAACCCTTTCCCATCCACAGCCAAAGATATTAAAGGGATAGGTTGTAATTCCATCCATTCTGTGGTTTGCTCCATTCATAATAAACTTAACACCCTCTGCAATTGCACAGAACTTACCTATAATGAGTTTATCAGCAAGAAATTCATAATGATGCTCAATATTATCATAAAATTTCTCAGGTGACTTTTTGTTATCACTATAATAAGTATATTCGCCAATTTCTACATTAGGGCGTTTAGGCAAATTACTTATATAGCAAACGCTCTTTATATTCTCATTCGGATAAAGCTTTTTCTTATCTGGTCCCGTCATTGAATATGGACTCCTTTCAGGTATTCAACCTCATTTACTAGTCTTTGAAGAATCTCTATTCCTTTTCTTGTACAATCTACATCAGTTGATATTAAGGAAATAACCTTATCGACCCTTTCCTTGTAATCGCTTGGCTTGATCTTAAAATCTTCAATCATCTTAACAGCCTTTTTTTCATTTATACAGTATTCTTTATTTATTGCAAACAAGACTTGATTAAGGGAAGATATGCTTCGAAAGCAATGTCCGCAAACATAGGATACATCGTCTTTATCAATATTGTTCTCAGCAAACATTAAAGAGAAACCTGCCTCAAACATAAAAAATTCAGTTAATCCCTTCTGCAAAGCGGTTGGATAACGTTCTGCTTGCTTTTTAAACTCATAAAAGTTTTCATCATTAGCATATTGTATCTTGCTGATCGCCAATTCTCCACGATACATAGCACTTATATAACCATGTGGATGCCCAGTCTGATAATTGGCAGTAACACTTCCTTGCTCCGTATCTTTGATTATTTGTTCCACCCGTTTTATATCACGTAAAATCAAGTCAACATGATACCCGTTTATAACTAACCATCCGCCACCATTAATCCAATCACCCCACGATCCGGGAGGTACAACAAGGGCGATTCTATTCTCATCATCCAATTCTGTAGCAATTTGATTAATCGCTGTCAAGTCAAATGATTCTGAATTGTAATAGATTCCGATATCTATATCAGAATCCTCTGTATGGGTACCTCTTGCACGGGAACCCCCTAATACGATGCCTTCTATATAAGGCAAAGAGGATAATTTTTCTGTCACTGATTGAATAATATTATCTATCATACGAACACGCCCTTTATTTTATTTTGCATCTAATTTTCTAATCTCAGTTATCATTGGGCAAACTATTGCAATGCAAATAATTAAAATACCTGATAGTAAAAACCAATGATTTACACCGATTCTATCAGCAATGAATCCAGAAAGAATTAACCCAATTGGCATAGCAAGTGACATGATACTTCCGGTCAAAGAAAATACACGTCCTAAATATTCAGGCTTAATTTTCTCCTGAAAAAGAGCTGTTTGCACACCGCTATAAAATGGCACCGAAAGCCCCATTATTGCACAGCAAACTACAAATATTACAAATCCATTTGGAGGAAGTATTCCCGAAACGGCTAAACTGGCCCCCATTATAAAAAAAGAACTTGTTATTAGTAATACACGCTTTTCGAAGCTCCCTAATCTTCCTAACAATAAGCCTCCTGCTAGCATTCCAAATGCAAAGGAAATTTCCGTAATAGAAATATGCACAGGTGTTCCATTAAAGTAATCCATGCTTATTAAAGGAAATAGTGCATTAATTGGCATATAAACAAAAGTATATAGTGTTCCTAAGAGTAATAAGGCAAACAATCCTTTGTTTTGTCTCAGAACGACAATTCCTTCTTTCATTTCTCTTATGAAATTTGGTTCCAAACTTTGCACTCGATCACCCAGCTTAGGTATACGTACAATTGCTACCGTAATAGATGCAATCACAGCACCCAATACGTCGATGGCAATAATAGCATTTAAATCCCAAACGGAGTATAAGAGTGCTGCAACTGCCGGACTAACAATATAGCTTATAGACTGCAAAGACTGACTATAGCCTGCGCATTTCGTTAGCTGCTCTTCTGGTACTAAAAGTGGTGTAACCGAATTGAGTGCTGGGGTATGAAAAGCTGTTCCAATGCTACGGATAAACAATACTATCATAACCATCCAGACAGGTAGCTCCATATAGAATGCAACAATAGCAAGCACTGCACCAGCTGCTGCGATAATTAAATCAGCACCAAT
>Ga0116149_1001407_pt1 | contig 29022 bp, 32 predicted proteins | sample AD_UKC057_MetaG_FD_89787 | JGI IMG/M metagenome (GOLD analysis project Ga0116149, IMG submission 89787) | Active sludge microbial communities of municipal wastewater-treating anaerobic digesters from USA - AD_UKC057_MetaG | ecosystem: Engineered > Bioreactor > Anaerobic > Digestate | place: USA...
CCTGGCGATTTCCGCGTCGTCGCGCTCGGAATCAACGCCTACCTATCCAAGAAGGATTATGAAACGGCGCCCAAAGACGTGGGCCATTGGTTCCGCAATTGGTGGAGGGATGCCGCGCATGGAAAAGACACCTGGCCATACTATTCAACCGCCTACATCGAAGCGGATGGGCTCGCTCAGGGGTTGAAAATGAGCCCGTACTTTCGAGGAATGCACTATGTGTCCGATCCGGCCGGCAAGCCTTGCTTTTACACCACCAACGCCATCAAGGAGTTTCTCCCCGAGCAGCACAAAGATGCCGCCACGATTTCAACGGAGCTCCTTCGACCGTCCACCCAAACATGGCATCAAGAGTTGGATCTGATGGCCCAATACCGCGTGTTTCCACATCTGGTCGTTGTCTTTGGAGAAGTGATCTGGGAATGGATCTGGAAGTCTTTTAGCGCAGAGTATGCACCGCGTTACGAACATTTCCAGATTCTGGAGTACTCCCCCTGCGCCCGCAGCGATTCACCGGTCTATCATCGAGCCAACCGGGTCCGAGTGGCAGTATCCCAAATGGAACAAACCGTGTTCCTGGTGCGGCAGGACCATCCGGCGTGGTTACATGTTCATCAGAAAGGTGCTCAGTGGTTGCTTGAGCAAGCGGATTTTCGGGAACTCACAGGGTTAGCGCATTCATAAGAAACCGGTACGATATCGAATCAGGGCTCCAAGAGGAGTTTCACATCCCCGCCAACCACCCCGCCAGATCCACCAGATCCACCCCATCCACGTCCCCATCTCCATTCACATCTCCCGTCCCCAGATGCGCCAGGTATGGCAACTCTCCCGGCGTGATATTCCCCGCCAGGTACTGATGCAGGATGACCAGATCGACTAATCCCACCAGGCCGTCACTGTTCACGTCCCCCGGATCCAGATCATCGCAGGGGTACAAATGCGAGGTGCTGCCAAAGGCCATCGAGTAGGAATATCCATCCGTGGTCAGAACAATCGGGCCATCGGCCACCCACCCGGATCCCGCAGGCAGGGTGCCGCCGGCGCCGGCCTCGGTCAGGTACATCAGGCAATCCGCGGCCGCCAGGCGGTTCAACACAGCCTGGACCGGGTGTCCGTAGGAGTTGCCGTCTCCGACGCTGATCACCCCCACCTCGGGATGAAGGGCATCCACGAAGACTTGGTTGGTGCTGTAGGCCGATCCGTGGTGATTGATCTTGAAGGCATCCACATCCCCCACCAAAGGAGCAAGGGGTGTCTCCAGATCGGCGTAGTATGTCGTTTCTCCGCCGCAATCTCCGCCGGTGAAGTAATGAAACCGATTCCAGGAAAGGAGAAACGCGATGCTGAGATCGTTCTCGCTGCTGTCAGAATCAGACACGTGACCGAAATCCAACACATCGCCGTCCACGGCCAGGCACGCCAGCGTGGCCCCGCCGCCCAGGTCAAAGACCTGCCCTAGTGGAATGGTGACCCGTCCAGCCGCCACAGCCGCCGCAACATAGTCAGTGTAGGTCACGGTGCCCGGCAAGGGCGCATCCGTGCCCCGATCGTAGACAATCCCGACGTTGACGGCGCCAAGTCCATTGATCACCTCATCCAGCCCGCCGATGTGGTCCGCATGGTAGTGAGACGCGATCACATAGTCGAGCTGGGTGATGCCCAGGCTGTCCAGGTACGGCAGCACAACGCCGGACCCCTGCCCGTTGTTGCCGGCATCGATCAGGATGGTCAGTCCCGAAGGAGCGATGATCAGCGTCCCATCCCCCTGCCCTACGTCGAGATGGTGGATCTGTAGGTCAACAGAGAACAGGAAACCCGCAAACAAGAAACAGAGAAAAGTGATGAAGGCGGTCTTACTCATAATTTCTTCCTCGTCTCGTCAACCTCCTATTTTAGCCAATTTATGTACATTTTCTAGCTCTGCATTTTTTACACACGAACAGGAGGCCGGTACGACTTCCTTGATATTCCCGGCAAGCTTGATAATATGCCTTGTCCACGATCTCATTGTTGATCCATGCTTCATAAAGTAGCTTCATTGATTCTTCTGAGAGACCCTCTTCATCATGCTCCCAATCATGCGCCGCGCGTTTGAGCAAGAGGCCGCACACTCGGCAGGTGGACGATTCGACACAGGAAAGGTTTTCTTCTTGCTGCCACGCCTGTGGGGAATGACGACCAATCTTACATAATAATTTGTAAAAAAATTGCATTATTCGTTCCACACAAGTACTGTCCGGTTAAAGCTTCGCCGAATCTGTAGAAACCTTTGTCTATTAGCATGTTACAATGAAATCCAGGTGGCGACGATTTGAATTCCCTTCTATCATTCCTTTCTCCACATTCTGGGAGGAAAGGAATGGCGCATGAATCATGGGCGATCCGTCTTTGCCCAACTGATGGACTTCTTGTCGGCCAAGACCTTCGCGCATTGCGTCAAACGCTATCAGGGCGAGCATCGCGTACGGTCGTTTTCCTGTTGGGACCAGTTCCTGTGCCTGGCCTTCGCCCAAATCACCGGCTGCCGCAGTCTGCGGGCCATCGAGGTGTCGCTCAATGCGCTGCCCGGCCGGCTGTACCTTCTGGGCATCCGGGGCCATGTCTCGCGCAGCACCCTGGCCGATGCCAACGAGTCCCGCGATTGGCGGATTTTCGCCGACTTCGGCAGAGAACTGATCCGAATCACCCGCCACGCGTACGCCGACAGTCGCTTTGCCTTGGATCTCGACCGGACCGCCTACATCCTCGATTCCACCACCATCGATCTGTGCCTGTCGCTCTTTCCATGGGCCGATTTTCGCAAGACCAAAGCGGCGATCAAGGTGCACACCCTGCTGGATCTCCAGAGCAGCATCCCCACCTTCCTGCGCATCACCGTCGGCCGGGTGCACGATCTCCTCATGCTCGACCAGATTCCCATCGAACCCGGGGCCATCTACATCCTGGACCGTGGCTATTTCGACGTCGCGCGCCTCTTCCGACTGCATCAGCGGGCGGCCTTCTTCGTCATCCGGGCCAAGAAGGATCTGCAGTTCCGCCGGCTCTATTCGAAGGCCACCGACCGTTCCACCGGGGTGATTTGCGACCAGTGGATCCGCTTCGAGGTGGCCCGCACCCGCCAACTTTACCCGGACCGCCTGCGCCGGATCCGCTTCTACGACGAGGAGCAGAACCGTCACTTGACTTTCCTCACCAACAACTTCGTCCTGCCGCCCCTGACCATTACCCAGCTCTACAAGAACCGCTGGCAGGTCGAGACCTTCTTCAAATGGATCAAGTCCAATCTGCAGATCGAGCGCTTCTACGGCACATCCGTCAATGCAGTCAAAATCCAGATCTGGGTCGCCATCCCCGTCTATGTCCTGGCGGCGCTGGTCAGAAAACACTTCAATCTGGACCGCAGTCTCTACGAAATCCTACAGATTCTAAAAGTGACTGTGTTCGAGAAAGTTCCATTGGTAGAAGCACTTACAAAAGTTGAACTCAAAGATAACAGGGATGCTCCGTGCAACTCACAGAAATCATTCGACTTTTAACCGGGCAGTACTGAGACACACTAAGTATTTTAGGCTCAAACTGATTCGATTGTTTGGCGCTTTTAAGCACCTTGTTCTTTATCTTCTATCTAGTTACAGGAGTTACATTAACATACCAATAATGTTGCATTCTGTTGGCCAGTACCGCACCCGGATATTCAACTCGTCCCATACTTCTTATATGCTCAGGACTGGGCCAGGGATCTCTAACCACAATTGTTTGAATGATAGGACCACGCGGAGAATTTATGTAGCTGACTGCTGTAATTACTACTGCATGTGCTGATTGTGGGCCGGATGTATAGCCTACAATAACTGGGCGTTGCTGAGAGAGTTCCCGGATCAGAATGTTCGCATTGGGTGCCCCTTGGCCCAGGATACAGCGAACAATATAGGGACGTCCTCGGTTATCAATGCTCCAATTATTGAGATTGTCAGTAATAACCCTCGGATCCCCTGCCTGGTTAGGTAGACCACCCCATGGTAAGCGTCCAAAAGTCCTTTCAACGATCTGGGCTTGTGTGATGTCTACTCCGTAATAATTTAGTACCATCTGAATGGAAGCCGCCCAACACCACTGGTTAAGTCCTTGTGCAGCAGCGTAATAATTCATTCTCGCGGATGGTATGCCAACATATTGAGGATATTGTGAGGGCTGGGAAGGGAATGATTGAGCATTAACCAGAGCTGTCAGCGATATAAGAAATATAATTAGAAGTAACACTTCCCAAGATATCGTTTCGAATCTGATGAGAATTGATTTCTGGTAATTCCCTAGCACATTTCCCTCCTTGCCAATATGGCCAAAGTGTTTTGACTCGCCTTCGTATCTACTCATAACAAATAGGATAAGATCTCCGGATGCTGAATCAAATATTACTCCGGCCACACATCCCATTTCCAATCCGTGTTGGCAAGGGGATCCCGGGGCGCCTTGCGGCCGTGCACGGTTCCCAGGAATAGTCGTTGTCCGTCGCTGCGCAGGTGGACCACCCCCTGGATGGCGCGCTCGTAGAGCTGGGCCTGGTCCGCCCGGAACGCCTTCTTCTGCTGATTCGACAACGCCTGGTAGCACCGGGCCAGCTCGGTGGAGAACACCGCCGGCTTGTCGCAACCCGAGTACCGGGTGATTGTCCCCAACAGAACCGCCCGGGGATGACCGTGCTGATCGAGGCGGTCATCGCCCGAGGAAATGACCGCGGCATCCGGACAGACGGTTTTCAGAAAGTCGACCGAAAAATGCTGGCTCCCGTGGTGGGCCGCTTTGTAGACCCGGGCAACCAGCGCGTCTGGTTGGGCCCGGTATTGCGCCAGGATGTCGTTCATGGCCCCTTCGTTGAGATCGCCTGTCAGCAGAACGGTGGTTCGACCATGGGTCAGCTTCAGGACGACGGAGTTGCCGTTGACCGTCTTACCCGCGTCGCCATACCAGGGATAGCTGGACAACCCACCGGACGTCGTCGCCTTCGGCCACAGGACCTGAAGGGACAATCCCGGATTGGCCGCGTCAAATGGCGGCAGGAAACCCATTGCGGCGTCCAGTCTCTGGCAAACGAAATCGGCCGGCGTAAAGGTCAAGCCGGTCTGCCAGCGAGAATAAGCCTTCATGGCCTTGATTTTAGCCGGCAAGCTGTCCCGGGCTTCCTCAATGGCCGCAACGAAATCCTTCATGAGCGGTGTCAAACTGGCTTTCTCGTTGTTGGTAGGCAAGGTATCGACCAAGCCGGATACCCGGGCATGCTGCCTGGGTCCGGGATCCGGACCCTGCGCCCGGCGAAACAGCCCATTGTGGTAGACCCGCTTGACCAGGATCTTGGGATGTCGCAGCAGCGCGATGAGCCCCAGGGTATGATCCTGGTCACTGTGAGTGGCCACCACCGCTTCGAAATCGATGTAATTGTCTTCCTTATCCAGGCGATACTTGTTCTCGACAAAGCTGAGCGCGTCTTTTGTCTGGCCGCCATCGATGAGAATGCGCCGGTCCTTCGGCGTTTGGATCAGGATGGAATCTCCCTGGTCCACATCGATGAAAAAGATCTCCAAGAGCCGCTGGGTGCCCAGATGAGCGGTCTTCACAAAGCCGCGGCCGCCGCGAAACTTGACCGCCACCCAATCACCCACCGGTGGCGCCTCCTGTTTGAGCCACTCCCCCATGAACACCTTCAATTGCTCACGCCCCCCTGGCTGGTCGTAGATCGACACCAACCGCTCCTTGGCAAAGCGGTAATCCCGAAACACAGGATCAACAGTTGCGGAATTGGTCTGGCCTGACATGGCATCCTCCTATCAGTGAAGAAACGAAGAGACATGTCTGTCTCAAATGAATCAAACAAAAGGAAAACAGGAAATTCAGCCACCCTCAAACAGCCACTAATTTCTACTTTTTTGACACTATTCTACATTACGAATACCACGATTCGATCATCTGTCAAGAAAAAAGACTCATTCGGCATGAAAGCCATGTGCGATTTTCGATATTCCGAATACAAATATTCTTTAGCTATTTATCATGAACAATTTACGGGTTTCACAATATCGGTAAATGCGCACAATTTTGACCAAAAAATTCGGAATTCCGAAATTCTGTATCCTATAGATATATTTATTGACTTATTCCAGCGCCTGTGTAAATATAAGAAAGCAATAAATAAGACTGCTTTGACGGAGAGAAGTGAAATTGAATGGAGGGAATAATTGTCTCGTTTCAAGAATTAGGATTTGGATGTGCGCCGTTTGTCACCAGTAAGATTCTTTTGAAATCGGTCAATCACCAACGCCTTCAGGCGAGGGTGATTGAGTCGAATGGAACTATTGTGTATTTTTACTTCGGCTAGGTCTTTAATGGACAAGGCAGAAAAAGTTCTGGCTTTTCGAGAAACTTTGGAAATCCACGCGATTTAGATAAAGAACTGCTGCTGAGTTTCCATTGAAAATATCAGTAGATCCGGCTGATCTTGGGTAAATATGACCACGGAGGAAAGAAGATGCGGAGTCGTGTATATGTTGTTTTTCTCCTTGTTTTACTTCTTGCAGTGATCGCCATCGGCCGTAATTCAGACTATTGGGTTAGCTTTCAGGTTTATATAGATGGTTCTGCTTTGTGTAATGTCACAATTCAAGAGGGGAAAAACAGTGAATTTGAAAGTAAAATTCCTCCCCAAAAATATATGTTCACACCAAGCGTTGTTAATAAAAATAAAGGCAAAGTAAGCATCAAGATATCTTCTGTGAATGTAGGAAAAGACGGAAAAGAAACACTGACAGTTATAGAAACTGTGGAAGCAAACACCAAGACAACCGTTTCTGCAAAGAAAACCCCTCTCAAATTCGGATTTCTGATCACCAAAATTGGAGATTCACCGGGAGTTTGCACTGCTCCCAAGTAAAATTTACAAATCTTGATTTGGAGGTTTTTATGAAACACCGCTTCCCTTTACTGTTAGTTTGTATTCTTTGTATCTCTGCTTATTGCTGTGCTGATGGGGTGCCTTTGCCTATCTCTGATCGTGAAGTTACTGTTGAAATTCTAACCCCCAACGACAGTAGTGTTTTTGTAACTGTCCAAGAGGGGAAGCCCATCAGGATTGAAAACACAGCAACCGGTGAAATCTATGTCTTGGTTCCTGTTGTTCTGGATGAGGAAACCACTACTGTCAAATTTTCCTTGTTTGGTGTCCTCTTCGATAAGCAAGGAAATGAGTCATTCAAACAAGTGGAAAGATTTGTTACGAGTTTAAAAAGACAATTCTATCTTGAGAACACACAGACCGAATTTAGCATGATTACACAGACTATATCTAGAACATGCAATCCCCTAATAAATAAACTTGGAGACGCAGAATGTTCGGGAGGGAACTGCACTCTTGAATGTTCAGGTGGTTATCGTGTTACTGGATGTAGGGTTGTTTGCGAGACCGGTTGTTGTTATTGCGAACCTTGTGCAGCATGTCCAGTAGCACCCCCAAAGCTACAAGATTAGTTATCTCATTTGTTGATAATTAAAATCGATCGAGATTAAAATATCACACCAACCCAACAGCTTTCGCACATTTCTTCATGTCTCCTCGAACATGCAGCCCACGGCGTTGAGCATAGCGAATCGCCCTGGGCTGCACATCACGTCTCTTTCGCCACCTCTACCACCGGCTCGAACGGCTGCTCCAGCCACTCCAACTTCGGGTTGCGCCGATCGCCCCACCGGCTCCCGGCGATATGCCGCAACCGGCCGCCACCAGCATCAAGGCCAATCGACCATCCGGAAAGCACCCCACCACCCTTGTCCGGCGCCGGTTCTCCCGCATGATCCGCTCCTCTTCATTCCTCTGCCCGGTCTGTATAGGGCGTGGTTCGATTCATGAAATGCACTTGAACCAACATATCAGCAGGAATTTCCTGCAACATTGGTACCCAACAAGATGCGCTTAATAAGTTTCCGTGGATTATGCTTCTAGCATTACTCTTAAATTTTATCCACAAAATGCTCCCCCCTCACCTCATAAAACTCCCGCGGAATCTCCACCTCCGACACCCCGTACGCCGAGAACTTCACAATCGCCCGGAAATCCGGAATATGCATGAACTCCGACGGCAGCATCAGCTTCTCGATCTTGTCCTGGTCGTTGATGGTCTTCCGGTCCCCGTAGTCCTTGGGAGATAGCTGCCTTCCTTCCATCCGCTTGATGATCTCCCGCTCGCCGATGGACCGCGACAGGAACTCCGCCGTGTCCGGGTCGTTGAGGCGCAGGAAGAATCCCGTGTTGAAGTTGTTGTAAAAGGTCATCTTGTTGGGCCGGCCATACACGTCCTCGATCTTGCCCAGATCCTGGTTGGCCACCACCATGCAGCCGCCCTTGCTCCGGCCCACCGTCAGCAGGTCGAACAGGACCGAAATCTGATCCAGTGACCCGATCTCGTCGATGCAGAACCAAATTCTTCGGTTCTCCTGCTTATTGGTGTCCGGCAGGCTCAGCGTCTCCCGGATCATCACGTCGAAGGCAAAGGTCATCAGCGGCCGGAACGTCTCGGCGTAGTTCTTGATGTTGAGCAGGAACAGGTTACCCCCGCCCGGCTGGCGGATGAAGTCCCGGAAGGAAAACTCCCCGTCCAGCCCCACCAGGTAGCGGAAGAAGCCGATCTTCTCCGTCAGCGTCGAGATCACCGAGGCGGCCGGGCCACTGCCCTTCGACTCAATGTGCTTGAGCGCCCCGCGGTCCTCCACCGGCAGGGTCTTGAGGTGGCGGATGATGTCCTCCAGACCCAGCGAGAAGAAGCTCCAGATGTCACCGTTGGCGGTGGCGCCCTCCTGGCGCAGGAAGCGCAACCCGGCCACGAACACGTCCTTGGCGGCGTTATTCCAGAAGGGGTCGGCCCGGGTCTCCTTGGCCGCCTGGAAGATGATCTTGCTGATGATCTCGAAATCCGGCCCGGTCCGGATCTCGTTGAAGAAGCTCCAGTGCAGGGAGCGGGCGTCGAAGGGGTAGAACACCCGGTCCGTGTCCGGCTCGAAATGCTTGGACAGGAACTCCCCCTTCACATCGTAGACGATCATCTTCTCGGCGGTGCGGTGCGTTCGGATCCGCTCCCGGACCTTGCCGACGATCTGGTTAAACAGGACGCTTTTGCCTGTCCCGGTGGTGCCCATGATCAGGATGTGCTTGGTCTCGAGATCCCGGGGAAAAGGCAGCCCGCAGATGCGCAGATGGCCGGCCCCACCCTCCTGCCGGACCACCGCCTGCAGGGTCTGCTGGAGCCGGGCCAGCGGCACCTTGGTGGCGCCCCGGAGATACTTGGCGTCGGTCATCCAAGCGGCGGCATAGAGGAAAAACAGGATGTAGGCCCCGCTCAGGCAGTAGGCAAATAGCGACCACCCGAAGCCTCGGGACAGGTCCCGGGTGAAGCCGCGGATGTCGGCGCCGAAATACCGGTCCATCGTCTGGACGTATTCGGTTTGGGGAACGGTGAAGCGGTCGGCGAAGAAGGGTTTGAGCGCGGACGGAATCAGGACCTTGTTCTCCCGCCCGAACAGCCGGAAGGCCGGCAGATAGTATTTACCGAGCGCGGCGGGAGGCAAGTGAAAGACTGTGCCGGAGGGGAGATGATAGACGAACCTATGGCCGTAGCTTCGCCAGGCGACCGCCGCCAGGATGGCCGCCTGGGCCAGCAGCCCGAGGAGCAAGGCCACCACCACCATCTTGAAGTACATCTTGACGTCACTGGTGGCCGCTTCATGGGCAGAGTACCCCCGCATTGCATTCCCCTACCCCGCTCAGAACATTTTGCGGATGTAATCGTTGACCCTCCAGCCATTGCCAGAGCGGATGATTTGACGGACATCTTGTGCGTTTTTTTCTGACAACCCAATTGCCTTTCCAAAAACTGATGGAGTCAGCCGGTATGAATATGTGACCGTGGCACCTTGGGAGGGAGCGCATCCAACAATTCCGCCCACCTGTTTAATGCCTACAATTTCAATCTTGTCGAACGTTGCAAAGTGCCATACTGCTGGCAATTCTTTCCATGGCGTGCTTTCTAGGAGTTTTGGAGTAGGTTGGACCGAATATTTATAGCGTGCTACTTTTGAGCTGGAATCATCTTCGATTTTCACTGTCACCAGTCCAGCTTCATCAAGCATTCTCAAGTATTGATAGTGCCTGTAGATGTATTCTTTGATCGTCAGTTTTTGGCTTGTTAGTGATGATTTGAGGACCTTCCCCTCTTTATTCAGGGTGAGGCATTGTCCCATCTCCACCCACCACTCTTTCTCCTGGGCATAATAATCTTTCAGGATTTGCAAGGCTTCAGACGGAGTCGGCGGCATGGCCGCCTGCACTCCCCAGCCGAGCAGCCCCACCCAGATCCCGAGTACACCCATCAGTTTCATTGCCATACCTCCGGCAAGGGAATGTTCTTCAACCGCAGCTCCTCCAGGAAACAGGGCGGCTCGACTGCCGCGAAACGCCCCTGCACCGCCCCGGCGCCGTCCAGACCGCCGAAACCAAACCGGTAGAGCGGAATCAACCGGTAGGGCGGGAACGCCGGCGCAGTCTCGGTGTCCAGCCCCCGGACCTCGGCCATCTCCATCACCTTTCGGCTGTCGTCCGGGAAATGGCTCACGTGGATGACCACCTGAATGGCCCGCGAGACCAACTCCTTGACCGCCCGGGCGGGAATGTCGAGGCCCGACTGCAGGACGAGGTTTTCCAGCGCTACCAGGGCGTCGTAGGCGCTGTTGGCATGCACCGTGGACATGCCGGCGTGGCCGGTGTTGAAGGCCCGGATCAGGTCCAGGGCCTCGGCCCCGCGCACCTCGCCCACGATGACCCACTTCGGGTTCATCCGCAGCGAATTGCGCACCAGGTCCTGCAGCGTCACCGCCCGGTCGTCCTCGTGCAAGGCGTGCCGGCTCTCCAGCGAGGCCCAGAGCGGCCGGGAGAGATGGATTTCCCGCGAGTCCTCCACCGTGACCACGATCTCCCCGTCGGGGATGAAGCTGCCTAGGACGTTGAGCAGGGTGGTCTTGCCCGAGCCGGTTCCGCCGGAGATGAGGATGTTCTTGCCCGCGCCCACCAGGGCGCGCAGAATGCCGAGCCCGGTCTCATCCAGGGTTCCGAACCGCACCAGGTCTGCCGCGCCATAGCGCTCCTGGGGGAAGATCCGGATGGACACGCAGGCGCCTTGGGGGTAGCAGGGCGGGATGACGATGTTGACCCGGGAGCCGTCGGGCAGGCGGCTGTCCAGGATGGGGTGGTCCGGGTCGAGGCGGCGGCGGATGTGTTCGGCGATGGATTCGGCCGCCAGCATGAGATCGGCGTCGGAGCGCCAGGCTGCGGCCGCCCGCTCGATCCGCCGCCCCTGGCGCTTGACGAACACGTCCTGGTGGCCGTAGACGAAGATGTCCGTCGTGGCCGGATCGGCCAGCCACGGCGCGATCGGGCCGAGCAGGTGCCGGAGCAGCGCCAGGTTCAGTTGCTGGCCGACGTTCATGGTTCCTCTCGGGCCAGGGCGAGGCCGCCCGCGGTGGGCCGCCGGGGAGTCACAGCCGCCGCCGGCTGGGACGAGGGGAAACGCTCGAGCACGCTCCCGGCGCCGCCTGCCAGCAGGGCGGCGATCTCCCGCTCGGTCAGCCGGGCGCCGCGGGCGTCCCGGCGGAGGACGAACTGGCAACCCAACCCGGCGCCCCGCCACCGGGTGCAGCCCAGGGTGTTTTCCGACATGTCGTACACGTAACCCTCTCCACACAGGGGGCAACGCCCGTGCACCGGCAGGTCCACGTCCACTTCCTCTCCGTAGAGGAAGCTTTTCAACCGAACGACCTTCATTTTCCCCCCGTCTTGCCAGGGGCGGTTTTCTGGCGGAGCAGCTCGACGACCGCCTCCGTGGCGTCGGCCAGGGCCGCGGCCAGTCCGTCCCGCGAGCCCAGGCCGAAGCGCCAGAAAAAGGATGTACCGGGGATCGGGTGCGTGAAGTACACCTCCAGCATGACGCCGGGCAGGGTCCGGGCTGTCGGCCGGGTTTCCACCCCCACCAGGCAAACGCCCAGCCGGGTCGGCGCCGACGTCTCGGGCCGGATCTGCCGCTGCCGCAGCGCTTCCCACAGGGTTTCCTCCAGAGCCGCCTGGTAGGGGTGCGTCGAGGGCAGGGTCCGCACGTCCAGCCGGACGGCGTCCCCCGGCCAGGAGAATCCTTCATCGTGGAAATACCCGTAGTAGGCGTTGCCCCGCAGCCGGGCGTAGATCTCCGGCGTGAAGAACTGCCCGATGCTCTGGGGATCCGCCTGCGGATCGGGGCTGTCTTCAAGGAAGGGCCGGACCGCGGTGACCTTTTCCAGAAACTTCCATTCCGCCCGGCTGGGTCCGGCCGGGGCCTGGGCGGCCGCCGGAGGCAGGGCCAGCGCCGCCAGGAGGAGGATCGCCGCCGTTCTAGCGCCGCGCATAGGGCCTCTCGGACACCGGGGCGTACGGCGAGAGCCAGACATCCTCGGTCAAAAAGATCTTCATCCGGTACCCCGGCCCCACGGTGATGGTGGGGACGATGTTGGTGTAGCGCTGCATGATGGTATTGAGGATCTTCTCGAAGTTGTCGGTGGTGTCCTCAATGACGTAGGCCCGGCCCGAGTAGGGGTCGGTATGGGCCTGCGCCGCGGCGCCGAGACCCTCCAGCACCCCGACGAAGATCGCCGCGCCAAACTGGAGCCCCCAATGACGGTCCACCCGGGTGGCCGCCCCCAGGGCGCCGGTGGCATCCAGGGCCGACAAGGCCCGCCGGCTGGCCGGGAAGTCCACCGCGGCGCCGTTGGGCAGGAGCATCCGGTGCAACTGGATGAACAGGCGGCTGGCGCCCATGTAGGTGACTGTCTGGCTGCGGCCGATGATCCGGGTGCCGGCCGGCAGCAGGACGTAGCGGCCGGTGTTGTCGATCAGGTCTCGGCTGACGGCGCACACCACGGGCGACGCCTCGGTGTCGGCTACGAGGCGCTGGGTCAGGACGGTGTCGATGAACTCGCCCTCGGCCAGGCGCAGCGGCGGCCGGTCATTGAAGACTACCCGGACCGGAGCCGGGGCTTCCGCCTTCTCCAGGCGGGGAGAGGCCTCTTCCGTGGGCCGCTCGGACGCGCTGGGCCGGAAGGCGGCCCTCACCCGTTCGGCCGGCGACGGGGATGCGGCCGGTTCCCCGGCCGGATCGTCGAAGTAATCGGCTTTGCGGAAGGAACGGCTGTACACAAACATCGGCTGGCGGTCCGACTCCTTGTCCCGGGCACGCTTCTCCTCTTCGGTTGGGCGCTGGCCCAGGCGGTTTTCCCGTGTGTCGTAGAGGTAGCGCGGCGTGCCGGGCGGGGGAGGATTTTCGGCGGCCGCCTGCCGCTGCAGGATCTGCTCCACCAGGCTCACGCGGCGGGCCCGCCGCTGGAACTCCTCGTCGGTGGCCGCCGCGGCGCCGGTGGTTCCGGCATCCCGCTGGCTCCGGGCCAGGAGCTGGTCCAGCTCGTCCGCCGGCGACGGTGCGGGACCCCGCTCCACATACGGGGTATCGACCAGGCGCCCGGCCTTCTGCTCCGCCCGGGCCTGCTGTTTGCGATCATAAGTCTGTTGGGCCACCTGGTCCGGTTGGGCCGCCGGCGGGGGTGAATCGCCGGAATCCAGGGCGAACAGGAGGGTCAGCACGCCGGCAAACACGATCACCAGGCCACCGGCCACCGCCAGTAGCAGGGGGCGAGATTTCCTGGCCGCGGCGGGGCGCTCCTCGGCCACGGTGGTGTTGGGGTGGGGCTCTGGATTCATCTCAGCGCCCCTCGAACAGCCACAGCGAATCGGGCTCGAACCCGATGGCCAGATCCGTCCCCGGGGGCCAGGGCGCCATCATCCGGAAGAAGAATTCTTCGCCCTCCGGGACCGTGCCGCAGAGATCGGCGCAACTCCGGAGCACGTCAAATCCGCTGGATACCCATTGGCCCTGGCAGAGGCATTTACGCCAGAATTGGAGCGGCACCGGCACCGAGGCGCCCGACGCATCGGACCACTCCGCCGTCAACCGGCCGGTGGCGACCCGGGCGGCCACCTGGGCGGGATCGCGGGGAGTGATCGGGATGAGAACCGCCTCCGCGGTGATCTCAATACCGGTCACGGCAAAGAGCGGAGTCACCGTCTCCGATTCGTGCAGTTCCACCAGATGGATGGTCCCGAAGGTTTGCTCCCGCTCCACTTGTTCTCCCCGGAGTGGGTGCATCCCCAGGACCGACAGCCACAACAGCATGCACGCGATGGATTTCATCTTCCCTCCTGGGTGAGCGTCTTCATTCCCGCCCGATCTCGGTGGTCTTGTCGCCGGACTTGAGGAAGAATTTCTCGCCCGCGGACAGGACCCGGTGGATCTGGTAATACTCGCCCAGGTCCACGTATTTGACCGGCTGCAGCTCCTTTTCCTTGTCCCGCTCCGCCACGAAGACCGCCGGCCGCTCCTGGGCGTAGGGCATCAGGACGTAGGTGAAGATCCCGTCGTCCACCGCCTTCTGGATCAGGAACTGGTCATTCCGGATCCGGTATCGGGTTTCCAGGGAAAACAACAGCTTCCGGCGGGCTTCGCCGGTTTCCTTTTCCAGCCGGCCCTGGTAGTCCTTTTCCAGCACCGCGCTTTTCTGCTGGAGGAGGGACGCCGCCTCCTGGTCCACCCGGCTCTGGAAGAAGCTGGGATCGTGGACGTCCACCACCACCAGGGCCGCCACCTCCTCGGCCGGCCGGGAGCTGAGATGGAAGACGAAGCACTGGCCGCGGGTGGTGTAGAGAACCACCGCGGTGTCCTTGTCCGGCTCCAGCGGCTTGACGATGCCCACGGTGCCGTTGCTCTGGCCGAACCAGCTCTTCGTGTCGGTGACCACAAAATCCTGGATCTCCCAGCCGTCGGGCAGGCGGAAGGTGGTGCCCACGCCCGGCGAGCAGTTCAGGGAATACACCTTGTTCCGGTTGGCCCCGTCGAAATTGCATTCGACGGTGCGGGGCGTGATGGCCGCGGCGGAAACCGTCAGGGCGCCGGCCAGCAGCAGAGGCAAGACTGTTCTCATTGGATTCCCTCCTGGAATTCGTTTTCGTTGTATTCCACGACCACCAGGCCGTGGGCGTTAGCCACCGTCCGGGGCACGACCTTGAGTCGCAACAGGGCCAGGTACTGTCCCTCCGAAGCCACTTCATCGGCAGGGGTCAGGACTTTCTTGCGGAAAATGGCCTGGACGGACAGGTTGGGCTGGGCCTGCATGATGGAGACGCTGACCACCGCACAGACGCCCTGGCCGGAGCGGGCGATGGTGTCGGCCCGGCCGGGCAGATCGGCGCAGTGCCGGACCTGGCCCAGGGCGTCGGGGGCGGTGCAACGGAACGCCTGTTCCAGGTTGCTTTTCACGGTCAGGCGATTGTAAGTGTAGAGCTGCCCGACGTACTCGCGCACGAAGGCCTCGACCTCCACGGGCAGCCGCTCCTGCCCACGGGCGTCCACGGCCTGGAAATCCACCGGCCGGGCCTGGCCGGTGAGGGTGTTGATGAAGATAGGCAGGGGCTTCACCTCGCCGACGTGACGCGACACCAGGACCAGCGCGCCGCTCAGGCCCAGGCAGGCGAGGCCGAGCACGGCCACGGCGTACTTGAGGAAAAGGTTGACGAAAGCCAGATGTCCGGTGGCGCGGATGAAATCGTCGCTGCCGCCCATGTCAGCCCTCCCGGACGGCGGAGGCAGCCGGCGTGGATGAACCGCTGACCGCCGCGGTGACCGCCCCGGCACCGCTCGCTCCTCCGGCTCCGGCCGCCGCTGGAGCACCGGCTCCGGCAGCGGCCGCCGACAGGCCCAGTTTGGCTCCGATTCCCGCGACCGCCGCTCCGATGGAGAACGCCATAGAGCCAGCCTGACCGAAGTAGGAACCCGTCAATACACTCGCGACCTTGTTGACTCCGAGTATGAGTCCCACGGAAAGGATCGGGCCGATTATCATATTAAATACATGATCCACAGAAGGGAGCCCCTGGATATTCGCGAGATTAATGGTGCTGCTGCCGTACAGGGCAATAATGATCGCGAGGGCAGCTCCGTATAGCGGGATGACCAGGAAGAAGCTCAGGATCACTCCAATCCACTTGTACATGAAGCTACTAAATGCTTCAGTCATTCCCAGCGGTATGAAGACCGGTCCCATGATGAGATACATGGCAAAGATCATGAACACTGCGGCCAGTGAAACCAGCAGTACGCAAAAACTAATGATGGCAACCAGCCCACCAATCGCGGCGACCTGATTGATGACCATAGCGCTAGGAATGGCCGCAATGGAACTGAACAAGCCCAAGAAACCCTGTTGTGCAACAGCGGCCTGGTCGGTGTTCTGCATCAAGGTGTAACCTTGCATGAAGAATCCATACACGTCCGTTGTCTTAGGAATGATGTAACTCGCCATTCCTTGCGCACCGGCATAAAGATGGTCGGCCATGGATGGCCACGCCAGAATTACGGCGCTAATGATGGCCCAGCGCAACAGCAGTTTGGGCAGATTGGTCCCCTTCCCTGATGCCATATCGATGGCTTCATTGGCAAACGCCCAGAGACACATGATCTGCCAGAGCACACCGCCCATGGTTTGAAACAATCCCGCAACATCATAGCCACCGGCATTCCCGTGGACGGCCTGCCAGATGATGTCGATGATAGTATCGAGGGCAAACGTATTTTCCGGCATAAATCCCCCCTTTCATCTGGCTCCTGCGCCAACCTGTTTTCCGATCTCGTTGACGTTGTCTCGCCGATTCCGGTTGATGTCCCCCTGCCGATTGACATTGTCGATGTACTCCCGCTCCTCTTTGAGTTGCTTTTCCAGCACCATCCGCATCATCGAGGCAATCTCGTGGTTCTGCCGGGCCTGCTCCAGAGCAATGGCGTTGAGCAACGCCATCTGCTCGGTGATGGAGGCCTCCCCGGTGCCGGCCGACATGGCCTCATTGGCCGCCTCGTAGACCGCGAACTTGTCCAAGCGGCTGTTCTGGACCGAACGGATGGCCTCCAACTGCTCCTGGAGGCGGTTCAGATTGTCGAGCAGGGTAGTGTGGCGTTCCACCAGCTCATCCACGTACCGCCGGTAGTCCGCGTTCTCCTCATACAGCGGGTTCTCGGTCAGATAATCGAGGGCCTCCAGGTACTGGTAGGAGTTGGGACCGGGCAGCAGGTCATACAGTCGCTGGGCGTCCCGGTACACGCCCTGGCCGGTGGTGATCAGGTTGCTCCAGGACAGGTTCGACACCCGGCGGTAGATCGAGTTGATGGTGTTGTAGTACTGCCGGAACGTCTGCTGGTATTCCTGGAACCGCTGGATCTGGGTGTTCATCTTGCCGAGCTGATCGTTCCACTTGCCCATGTGCTCCACCAGGTGGGCCGCCCGCTGGGCATAGGCCCCCGGATCGTGGAAGATGAAGGCGTGGGCCGAGGAGACCGAACCCCACACCAGCAGCAGAAACAGAACTTTTTTCATGCGTGCCCCTCCTGGATGAGAATGGGTGAATCCGCCGGCCACCGGCCCGGACGCTCCGGGTTGGATTCCAGGTACGCCGCCAGGGCCGCCAGGCGTTCCTCCCGGCTGGCGCAGCCAGCCGTTTCGCGGACCAGCGTCTCGACGGTCTCGCGCACGTCTCCGCCGCAGCATTCCTTGACCCGCCGGCGCGCGGCCCGCTCCCGCGGGTCGGTGGTGGCCAGCCAATAGGTGTGCCAGTCGGTGACCGGGCGCAGGATGCGGCGCAGGCCGCAAGCCGACCAGTACAGCACCTCGTGGTGTTCCGGCTTGAGCCGATAGTACTGCTCGACGTGATGCTCGTTCATCTGGAAGGCCCGGAAGGCCTCCGCCACATCCTTCTGGCCGTTGAAGAAAAACGCCTGGCGGATGTTTTCGACGATGCCCTTGGACCAGGGCCAGCTCTCGTCCACCAGGTCCTTGATGGACTGGGTGACGATTCCCACCAGCAGATTGTGGTGGCGGCCGGTGCGGAACAGCAGCTCGAGCCAGTAGGCCATCTCGGGGCTCTGCCGGAGATACAGGTGGGCCTCGTCGCAGAACAGATACTTGGGCGTCGCCTGTTTCCGCTCGTCGGTCACGTCGCCGTAGATCTTGGCAAAGATCGCGTACACCAGCGCCGCCATGAGGGCAGGGTCGGATTCCCAGTCGGCGATGTCGAAGTAGCAGTACCGGGCCAGGCGCAAATTGTCCTGGCCGGAGTTGAAAATCTCCCCCTTGCGCCCGACGGTCCAGAGGCGCAGGGCGTTGGCCACGGCGCGGCGGTCGGTTTTGCGCTCCAGGGTGTTGGCCAGCAGCTCCAGGGGCGGGATCCCGGCGCGGCCCGGTTCCGGCTGGTTGCGCAGCAGCACCCGGTAGCGCTCGAAAAACAGCTCCAGCCCCTGGCGCGCGGCCCACTCCGTGTCCGGGTCCGCCAGGGCCGAGCCGGCCATGAGCTTGAGCAGGCCCAGGCAGAAATTCATCTGCGCCTCCGGCACGGGCGCGTCCAGGTCCGCCAGCAGGAAGGGATTGAACCGGAAGTCCGTCCGGTCCTTGCTCACGCGCATCACCGCCGTGTCGGCCGGCATCTCCTCCTGCAGGAATTCGAAGAACTCGACGAAGGAGCGCTTCAGGTCGATGACGTACAGGGTCGGATCGGTAATCAGCGAGGACATCAGCAGCTTGTTGACGGCAAACGATTTGCCTGAGCCGGTGGGGCCGGTCAGGCAGAGGTGGTGGGCCTTCTCCCGGGCGGTGAAGGGATTGTAGGCAAACACTCCCCGGGTGCGGTCCTGGAAGTACTCGATGGGCTGGCGGTCCCCGGCCGACAGGGCATAGGCCGAGAAGAGGTCGCCGACGTTGGCCGTGGCCACCAGGCTGTGCCGCAGGTAGAACCGCTCGTGGCCGGGGAAGAGGGCGAAGTAGCCGTTCTTGAGGTTGGTCCGCTCCGGGATCCCCGCCGCGCCGATCTCCTTGAGGAGGTTGGCCACCTGCAGGGTGCGGGTCTTCAGCTCCTCGGCGTCGCCGGCATAGAGGGCCACCGCCAGGCTCCACCAGACCGGCAGCTCCTTATCGCTTTCCACCCGGCGCTGGAAGTCGGCCGCCTCGTTCACGTACAGGCCGCAGGTCTTATCCACCGAGGCGAGGCTGGCGGCGATGTTCTTGTAGAAGTCCATCGACTTCCAGAGCTTCTGCTTGTCCGGAAAACCAAAGCTCTGGCGGAGCACGAAGGGGAAATCCAGCTCGTACAGCCGCCGCAGGTACAGCGCCACCGTGCCCGCCGGCGGGTACTTGATCCCGACCAGCGCCGCGTGGGTGGCGTCGTTGAGGACCAGCCGATGATCCTGGGCGAAGAAAAAGTGAGACTGGGCCAGTTGGGCGTTGAGCGACAGGTCGGGGCGCCAGGGCGGCGGATCGGCCCGGTTGATGAGCCGGTAGAGCGCGGCGAAACTATCCGCCCGGTCCAGGGCCTGGAAGCCGAAGCGCTCCAGGGCGGCCCGGAAAGTCAGGACGGCCTGGTGGAGCTTGTCCACCCGGCCGGCCACGCTTTGCCGCAAAAACTCGAAGCGCTTGCGCTCCGCCACCAACGTCGGCCAGGACGGCTGGACCGCGTGGGGATCGAAATAGCGCAGGGCGCAAACCAATTGGTTGGCATACGAGTGCCGGGCCTGCTCCTCCCAGAAGGCCTGCTTTTTCTCTTGGACGAAGCGGATGACCGGATTGGCCCCGGCGTGGGTGGCCAGCCGCTCGAGCCGGGCGCAGTCCCGGATCAGCAGGCTGGACAGGGTGAAACCCCGGCCGTCGTCGGGTAGTTGCTCCACGGCCGTGCGGGCATAGTAGGAAAACTGCTCCTTCTCGTCCTCGCTCAGCCCCTCGTAGTCGATCCCGGCCAGCCGGAACAGCGCCACCACCGCCCCATCCTTCAGCAGGATGGCCGGCAGGTCGTGGCGATTGGGAAAGAAGTCCACGTACAGCAGCAGATTGTCCAGCTTCTGCTCCAGCCGGGCCAGGTCGCGGTAGAGGGCGCTAAAAGTGCTCATCCCGAAGCCTCATCACCTGATGGGACAGGGAACCGGAAGAGAGCCGGTCGCGCATGAAACCGGCCACCAGCCGACGCTCCAGCGGATCCCGGGAATCCAGGTAAAAAGCCAGCCCGTAGCCGGCCAGCCCCAGCCCCGCCCCGACCGCCAGGGCCAGCCAGCCCTGGCCGAGGATGGAAAAACCCGCCAGCAGGACCAGCAGCATGCCAAACAGCACGGCAAACAGCTTGGCGAAGCTCACCCCCCAGATCCGGGGTTGGTGCTGCAGATTGCGGTGGATCGGCTTGTAGGGCATGGCCGCTCAGATGAAGGTGGCGCAGAGCGCGCCGATGAACAGGGCCACGATGCCCATGATCAGTGAGGTGACGGCATCGGTGTCGCCGTGGGCGAACTTGTAGGCCGCCCGGCCCAGGCCGACCACCCCGACGATGCCCATGACCACCGCCCCCACGGCCGAGGCGATGTTGGTGACGTCGTCGATGGCGCCTTGGATGGTCCCCGACACATCCTGGGCCCAGGCCAGCGAACTCATCAGCAGCAGGCCGATGACACTGAACAATTTCCTCATGACTCCCCTCCCCTCTCAGCTTTGCCGTTTCTTGACAAAGTACCAGACCAGCAGCCCGGCTGCGGCCACGCCGGCTGCCACGTAGAAGGCGATCATGACCTTCTTGAGGACCGACCCGCCGGCGCAAAACGCCAGGTCGGTAGCCGCCAGCAGGTACAGCGACACCGTCAGGACCTTGAGCTTGTCCACTGCATGCCTCCATGAAATCCAGAATTATTCCGTCCGGGAAGCCCTCTCTAGCTTGCGCGCCCGTTGCCGGAGTTCCCGGAAGGCCGCGGCCTCCCGATCCAGCCGGACCAGGCGCAGCCCCTTGAGTTTGGCAGTCTGGATCAGACCCTTGCGGGCCCATTTCCAGACTGTGCATGGGTCCACCCCCACCAGGACCGAAAAGTCACTGGCCGTCACATAGGCCTCGTCGTTCAGGGTAATAATCGGGTAGCTCATGGGGCGGCACTGTAGCGGCCCTCGCCGATGTAGTCAAGATAAATCTTTAAAACTTGTCTATATAGACGAGTTAGGCAACGCTTCCGTTGTTTTGTTATTTCAGGTACAATGCTGTCCGAGGACACATCCATGGCTCATCCTGAACTGCCCGATAAGGTACGAGCTCGCATCCTGAAATACCGCAAGCGCAAGGGCCTGACCCAACGCGAATTTGCTGACGCCACCGGCATCCCGCTGAACATGATCACCAAGCTGGAAAACGGCCGGGCGCCCTGGACTCTGGAGCGATTGGAGCAAATCAGCAAGGCGTTTCACATCCCGGTGCACTTCTGGGTGGCCGAGGAAAAGGACCTGGGCGACGACACCGGGATCCTGCGGCTGGTCCAATCCATGCCGCCGGAGCGCCGCCGCTCCCTGAAGGGCTTCCTGCAGGCCTTCAAGCTGGCCGACAGCAAGCTCCTGAACCTGATCGCCCGCCTCCTCCGCGAACACGGGAAGGAATAGTCCCTGCCCATCTTTCAGGCAAATTGCTCCAACATCTGCGACGCGGTTGGTTACATCTTCCGAGCTTCTGTTTTTCACAGCTTTTTCATCAGATCCTGTGAAAAGACGAACCAAAGAAAACCCGCACATAACCACGAACCACACGAACCGCACCAAAGGTCCGATTGTCTATCGTGGCCATCCAACAATCTTTCAAGTGCCACCTGGAAGAAGCTCCTGATTGGAACAATATGATCCGCCACTTCACGCGGTCATTTCCGCCGGCATCTCCTCCTGCCCTTCCCCGAGAACAATCCGTAGTGAGGACATAGCTGCGTCATCCTCGTCGCCGAGGTGGTGGGAATGGGGGAATCCCGACCCGCCGGGATTTCCAAGTGGCGGTGGGAACGGTGGAAATCCGCTCAGGATTTCCACGGTATCCATGGCCGCGTCATTTCCACGACCCAGATTCTTCTCCGGCCATCTGGCTGTGTTATGGTAGGCTGTCCGTTGATCCAGAGAAGACATGATGAAACGCCGCTCACTCGCCGAACGCAGACCCGACTTGGTCGCCCAATGGCATCCAACGAAGAACGGTTTGTTGAGTCCCGGCAATATTCCTCCTTACACTCGCAAAAAGGCCTGGTGGATTTGCGCTCGTGGTCATGAGTGGTCCGCGGTGGTTTCAGAGCGTCTCCGACACGGCTGCCCTTATTGTTCGGGGAAATATCTTTCTCCGGAACGCAGTCTGGCCTGCCGATTTCCCGAGCTGGCCGCCCAGTGGCACCCGACGAAGAACGGATTCTTAACTCCGGCCGATGTATTTGCCGGCTCGAGCAAGGTCGCCTGGTGGATCTGCTCCCGCGGACACGAATGGACGGCGGTGGTAGGCAGCCGGCGCTACAACGGCTGTCCATATTGTGGCGGGACTTATGTCGCACCGGAAAACAGCTTGGCCGCCCGACATCCTGAGCTGGTCGCGCAATGGCATCCGACCAAGAATGGATCCCTCCTTCCTTCCCGGTTTCTTTGCGGTTCGCAGAAAAAAGCATGGTGGCGATGCGAGCACGGTCATGAATGGCTCGCCTCGATCATCACCCGGACTTCTGGCCGCGGCTGCCCCTACTGCGCCGGGCTCCGGGTCACTCCCGAAAAAAGCCTGGCCCGCCGGTACCCTGCCCTGGCCCGGCAGTGGCACCCGGACAAGAATGGCAAACTGACGCCCTGGGACGTGTCGCCGAAATCAGCTAAAAAGGTCTGGTGGCGGTGCCATCTGGGGCACGAGTGGGAAACCCATGTGGGCCACCGGGTCCGGGGCAACCGCTGTCCCTACTGCGCCCGCCGTCGGGTGAACGAGCACAACAACCTGCAGGCCCTGTTTCCGCAGGTGGCCCGGCAATGGCACCCCGAAAAAAACGGCTCCCTGACTCCGGCCGATGTGCTGCCCGCCACCAATCGCAAGGTATGGTGGCGATGTGCCGAAGGGCACGAATGGCGGACGACGCCCAACATGCGCACCACCCGTGGCACCGGCTGCCCCTACTGCACCGGCATGAAGGTGGTGTTTGAAAAAAGCCTGGCGGCGATCTTTCCGGCCATCGCCGCCGAATGGCATCCCACGCTCAACCAGCGGCGTGTCCCTGGTGAGGTTTCCCCCCACTCCAACCGCCGGGTCTGGTGGCTCTGCCCCCACGGCCACGCCTACCCGTCCACCATCCGCAACAAGGTCAAGGGCTCCGGCTGCCCCGACTGTCAACAGACTACTGAATAATGGAACCCTTTCAGACGGATCTTGTGTATACATCGTAGACGTTGTATACTTGGTTTGAGGTGAAGTGCCATGTCCAAAAACAAGGTCCTCTCTACACGGCTTCCTGCTGGTGTCGTCGACGGGTTGGAAGCAGTTGCCCGGGAACGAAAGCGCAATCGCGGGGAGATCGTCCGGGAAGCCTTGGAGATCTACCTGGACACCTGGGCGGATTATCAGATTGCCATCGAACGCTTGGGCGATCCCACCGATCCGGTTCAAACCGAGCGTGAGTTCCTGGATGAGTTGGGGTGGGATCTTTGATGTACGAGCTCCGTTTCAAGAAAAGCGTGCAAAAAGACTTTCGGCGCATGGGCGAGGATGCAGCCCGCCGGGTCATGACGGCGATTCGGTCCAAACTAGTCCAAGATCCACGCGGAACAGGCAAACCGCTCAAGGGACGGCCGGGAACGCTTTGGAGTTTCCGCGTAGGTCCTTTCCGAGTCCTCTACACTTTCAATGAGGCCGAAGTCTGGATCCTGGTGGTCCGGGTAGGCCCACGCAGAGATGTATATGACAACCTGAATGAAGTCTGACCGCCTTGCTCCCGTTCGCCCGGGCGGAGGGAGGATCCGGCAATGCCTGTAAAAAGGTGCGATGATCCGCTAGTCGGTAGCACCATCCGCTTCCACGCGCCCACAACAAATCCCTGTTAGGAGTATTGGCGAATTGGAGGGAACGTGATCTTGGACACCCTCCTCTGGATTCTGATCATCGTCGTTGCCATCCTGGTGGTGATCAAGCTGGGCCGCAAGCCGCCCCGTCCCAAAGGCGGCGGCCCTGGAAAGGACACCGTAGGCGGCATTGACCTGCCCACCTGGGTAGCCATGGAAGAAAACTTGGATGACAATTGAAGGTAAAGGGGCAGACGATTTCTACCCGCCATTGGATCGTGCCCCCTCGGCTGGGTCTGGTGGCTCTACCCCCACGGCCACGCCTATCAGTCCACCATCCGCAACAAGGTCAAAGTCGCCGGCTGCCCAAACTGCCTTTGAGAAACAATCTGTGCGGCGGTGTTATCTTTCACACCAGTCTGTGCGCTCAGAACACCGGATTATTTGAGTGTGAGAAGTTCCTGAACACGCTCTTCCGTGAACCGCCAAGTCTCCGGAATCCGTTCTTCCGTTCCGGCGCCAAACGCACGGTGACTCCACTTGTGATGCTCATAGAGGATGGTATCACCTCGTCCTCGTGCCGTTGCATGAAGGCGCTCCGCCACTTCCTCTGGTGATGCGAGGTAGACCCGCGGGATCTCTCCCAAGCCGAAATTTTTAAACTGTACAAAGCAAAGAACTGTACGCGGTCTGTGGCGTGCCAGCCATTGGTCGATCGCTCTGTGATAGTCTGCGCTCTTGGGTTTGATGAAGGATTGGCAGAGCCCCCAGCTACCATCCTGGCTTCCTTTAACGGACACCTTCAACATTCGTTCTCCTTGAGAAACGATCAGATCATATTCAGGTTGATTGGCCCCATACTGCACCGAGACATCCACCCCACATCGCGCAAAGAGAGCAGCGGCAATCGCCTCCGCCGCAACAGCCACATGCCAAGAAGTGAAAGCTGTTTTAAGGTGCATAAAAACCCTCCGATGAAACAGGTAATCATCGGAACAAGCGAAGAGATTCTATTGGTTTTTGTTGCAAGGAATCCTTCCAATGCTCATCTACTCTTTAACTTGTCCAACTCCGGTTGGAAGTATTGGATCATCATACACATCTTCTGAACGGCCCAATCCCTAAGATCATCTGTAATTTTTCCTTCTTGTTTTTGAACAAAAATACGGGACCACGTTTTCCCCCATTCCTTCTCGATAATGACATTCTCCCCGATTATGGCTTCAAATTGAGCTACGTGTTGGACGAAAAGAGAAACAAGCTCTTCATTTTCTTGCTTAGATGCTTTCTCGAAGTGAAGTTCAACTCCGAGACTCGATCGTGGACGCCCATGAAATCCCCACTCGAAATGGACACCATTGATACCTGCTGATATTGGGTAGTAGTTTCTTGGAGATGGAGAAGCATAATCCCGAGGAATTTGTTTTTTGATTTGTTCTACGCATTGAGAAAAAAATTGGACATACTCGGTTTGCGTTAGATTTTTTGTATGCTCTACAATGTCTTTTTTCTCGGTCTGGATAATGTAGTCCTTGGCTTCTGGGAGAGGTATGAGAACGGAAGCATTAAAAATTATATAGTGTTCCAAGAATTTATAAGGCTCTAATTTGACGCAAGATATATCCATACCAAATTTCCGTAGCCAGAGCACGGAAGCGGTAACCTCCGGACGAAAATCTTTTGCTACGAGAATGATTCGAGGTCGGTCGTTTAGCTCTTCGAAGTCTTCATTCTTGATAAAATCAAGGATCGCATTACGAGAAGCATCCAAGGATATTTCTGTGCCCTTTTGGCGTTGGTAGCATATGTACATATCTACAAGATCGCTTAAGCTGAGCGTTGAGCAATACGAGGCATATTTAATCGCTTGAAGATCAACATGTTTTCCGCTGTCGTCACGTTTTAATTCGATTACAACGAGATTCCCGTCCTTGTCGATGGCAAGTAAGTCAAGACGTTCACTCGTTCTGTCGAAACGATCGTACTCTGTGGTAATAATAAGCAGTTCTTCACCAAGAATAGTGGGGCACCGTTCTACCCATTTAGATAGATCCTGACGTTCCAGTAGCCCTTGAAGACGGAATTCTGTTGCTTCACAAGGTGAGATGGACTTGCTTTTCTTGTCATAGGTATAGAGCACCTGACTTCTCCTTGCTCACATCTTAATAGAGCAAACGAATTATATCATTCTGTGAGAATCATGATCGAGGGTCTTGGACAATGTCTTTCTGATTATGCGTTGAACAATTATCGTCGAATTGAAAAGCCGAACGGACCCTGCTCAACCGCCGAGATAGTATTCTCCCCTCCGCCTCCCCTGCCCTTTTCTGGACCCTAATCCCCCCCTATTCCGTTCTAGACCCCAATCGTCGCTCCTGGGCCATCCTGGCGCGAATTTGCCCCGGTCCTCTTTTGGGCTGAGATCTGATTCTCGCTCCAATCCATCCTCTGACCTCCCAAAACGCCCACACCCTCCACAGAATCGGGTCAAGGCAGAGCCGGGGCGCCGCCCCTGGACCCCGCCGCGGGAATGCGATCCCCTCGAGCTCCCCTGCCCTTTTCCTTACCAGCCTTCCGTAGCTCCACCTAGCGATCAGTAATCCGCTCCCCCTCCAGGCCGTCCCGCCGCAACCTCACGCCCGGCGTCGCTCCGCTTCCCGCCCGTCATTCGCTTGCCTTCGGCGGTCCGGCCTTCCGGCTCCGCCTGCAGTCGCCCGTCCTCCGGCGTCCGGCTGCGTCGCTCCCGCCAATGCTGGCAGAAACCTTCTGCTTGGCAGTCGCGGCGCTAGTGGCCGTTTTCGCCATGTCCGGGCGGGCCGGGCCGGGGTGACCGCGGCCCGCAAGCCGCCCGCCACCGCTCTCGCCTCCCTCCGCTCCCGGCCGAGCATAAACGGCCGCCTCCCCCAACCGGGGTCCCCTCCCATTATCCCTCTTCCGATCCACTCCGTTCCGCGGCGGTGTCAGGTCCGCTCCCACCGGCTTGCGATTGGGCCGCCCCGCGCCGCGCGGGGTCACCCCGGCCCGGCGTCCAGATCCATTTTCCCTCGCACCGGCCCTTCAACTGGAGGTGAAAGGGCCGGGCGAGGGAAACATTGCTCGGTCACATCAATCAAGGAGAGACGACATGAACGAGATTCAGAAGCGTATCGAAGAGATGAAGGAGGAACTCTGGCGCGACCACCGCACCGTGGTGGACATGCCGGAAGGGGTGCCGGTGGAAGTTCAGTTCCGGCTCATCGAACAAGATCTGGAGAAACTCCGCGCGGACGGAGAACAAGAACCCTACTTCGATGATTGCCCCATCTGCCAGGCGATGAAGGCGGAGGGATTGCAGTGGACGCGGCATTTGGATTTCTGCACCGGCTGGTGCCCCGGTTGCGATGTGCTGGACTGGTGTCCCACTGCCGCCAGCAACCATAGTCCGGAGGAACTGGCGTGGATGAAGCAGCACAACGACTTCCCGCCCAGCGAGTGCCGAGATCTGCCGCCAGGAGAAGCATGATGGAACAGACCGTATCGGCAGGCGTTCCGGGCGGGCGGTGGCGACCCCTGGGCCGGCAGATAATCGGATCGTAACCGGGTCAGGAGACGAAACCCGCCGGCTCTGACGCCACCCGGGCCTCCATCCCCCCAACCCCCCGCTCGGAGCGGGGGTTTTTCTTTTACCGGCGCGCCTCCGGCGGCCAGGGCGCCGCCCCTGGACCCCGCCGAGGGAATGCGATCCCCTCGGACTCCCCTGCCCTTTTCCTTACTAGCCTTCCGTAGCTCCACCTAGCGATCAATAATCCGCTCCGCCTCCAGGCCGTCCCGCCGGGTCCGGGCGGGCCGGTCCGGGCGACGGCGGCCCGCAAGCCGCCCGCCACCGCTTACGCCTCCTGCTAGGCGCAGCCGAGCATAAACGGCCGCCGCCCCTGTCCCGCCCGAAGCGGGACGGGGCCCCTCCAATTATCCCTCGGCTTCGCCTCTGCGTGACGCGGCGGTGTCACGTCCGCTCCCGCCGGCTTGCAACCGGGCCGCTCCGTCTCCCGGCCCGGCGTCTGGAGTTCATTTTCCCGCCTGGCCCTTCAGCTCGGAGTGAAAGGGCCAGGCGGAAAAATTTGCTTGGCGGGTTCCCAAGGAGGCACGACATGAACAAGAAGACCGATTACGCGGAAATGGCGAAGCGCTGCATCGCCCACCTGGTCCGGGAGAGCCAGCTCTCCAGCCAGCCGGTGACCAACCCGGAGGAGGCGGCCCAGTTCGTGGCCCTGGCCGTGGTGGCCGGAGGCGACCCGGGCCGGGAGTGCGTCGGGGTCCTTTGCCTGAACGCGGCCGGACGGGTGACGGACGTCCGGATCCTGGGCATCGGCACGGTGAACCAGGCGCCGGTCTATCCCCGCGAGGTGGCCAAGGCGGCGTTGTTGTCGGCCGCAACGGCCGTGATCCTCTTCCACAATCACCCTGGCGGTCAGTGCCGCCCCTCGGCCGAAGACCTAGCCCTGACACGGAGCCTCGGCGAGGCACTGCGGCCTCTGGACATCGAGCTCCACGACCACCTGATCCTGGCCGGAAACCAGGTCTACTCCACCACCTTTAGCCGGACCGTCCCCTTCGCGCCGGAGACCCGGACCCTTTTCTAATCCGAACCATCCGGGGGCCGCGCATCCATACCACGCGGGAAGGAGATTTCATCATGGTGAACAAGGTTCAACTCATCGGCCGGCTGGGCAAGGACCCGGAGGTCCGCGCCACCCAGGAGAACGTGCCCTACGCCCGCTTCTCCCTGGCCACCGACACCCACTGGACCGACCGCAACGGCGAGAAGCAGAGCCGCACCGAGTGGCACAACGTCCTGGCCTGGGGACGCCTGGCGGAGATCTGCGGCGAGTACCTGCGCAAGGGCCGCTTGGTGTTCGTGGAGGGACGCCTGCAAACCCGCTCCTGGGAGGACGAGGCCGGCCAGCGCCACAGCCGGACCGAGGTGGTGATCCACGACCTCAAGATCCTGGAGCCCAAGCAGCCGGTGGAGGCGCCGCA
>Ga0116149_1001409_pt1 | contig 29016 bp, 40 predicted proteins | sample AD_UKC057_MetaG_FD_89787 | JGI IMG/M metagenome (GOLD analysis project Ga0116149, IMG submission 89787) | Active sludge microbial communities of municipal wastewater-treating anaerobic digesters from USA - AD_UKC057_MetaG | ecosystem: Engineered > Bioreactor > Anaerobic > Digestate | place: USA...
ACAGCACCATTATCGGCTTATACAAACAAACTTTGACGGAGGTGTCTAAGTGAAAAAATTCTGTGTAGTACAAAACGATGTAATAGTTACCGCTTATGACTACCCATTAACTGGTGAAATGGCTCTGATGCCGATCAGTAGGTTGAATGAGATGGGTGTGTTACTCAATGTGCCAGATGATATTCATGAGCACGGGAAAATTTATACCGTCAACCCCGATACGGGGTGTATAGATGGGTTTGATTCTTGTGCTGATGAGTTAGACAGTTTATATGAGTATACTGTTCGCCAAACGGAAACTGTCGATGCTCTCATACTCGACAATCTCATTATGACAGAAGTTGTAGATACCTTAGTATTAGCTCAACTGGAGGGATAATGATGTTTGAAAGTTTGAAGCGATTGTATTTGGCAGGAAAAATTGATGCCGCAAAATTGGATATCGCTGTGTCCAAGGGTTGGATAACTGCGGAACAGAAATTGCTTATTATAGGTAACGAATAAAATGAAAAAGATAGTTGTAGTAGTCCTTTTAATCGTTTCTACGATAGTGTTTGGCAAGTTTAGTGTTTATATAGGCGCTGATTACAAATATCCTGTCTTTGAAAAGCAGCTTCCTGTTGGCTGCACTATGTTCGACAGCAAAGCGACATTATCCTCAGTTTGTGTGCAAGCGCAAAAGGAAGTTTTCGATAGAATTAGTCTTACAGCGGATATTTGTTTTTCAAAGTTTATAAATGCAAATTCATTTGTGAATAACTTTTATGATGCTTCGCTTGGTGCCCAATATAGATACGAATTCTATCATATGTGTTTATTCGTTGATGCTTTTGCTGGACTTTCTGTATTTGATTTTTCAAGAATTTATGAGTTTGGATACGTTGCCGGATTTAACTTAGGAGTTATTTACAAAATCAAAAACGTTGGTATCGTGGTTAAAAGCGGACTGCACCTGCGAGAGCAACAAATAATTACAGGATGCGGTAATCAAGTTCTTGCCTGCATAAGCGTGCCTATCTCTATTGGTTTCTTACACACATTCTAACAAAGTGCGAGGTGCTAAAGTGGCAGAGAAAACTCTTAAACGATCAACAGAAGATCACAGAAAAGACTGTGTTTTTTTAGAGCTTAAGCCTGAGTACGACAAAATAATTGAAATGCAGAAGATTCAGAATAAGGAGTTTTCTTCTTTCATAGAGCAAACAACTACCATTGTTAAAAAGCTCGATGACCACTTGCACGAAAGCACAGAGAAATTCAAAACTAAAGCGGAAGAACTTAGCAAATCAGACAAAGACTCAGAACAAAAATTTTCTGAGGTTTTGGAGTCTATAAAGAAGCTTTCTGAGTGCTACGAAAGCAGCCAAAATAGTATTAGGGATTTAAGAGCACATTTGGACAACGGGTATCAGAAAAAGCTTAGAGACGCTATTGAAGAAACACAAAAGAAAGTGTCCTCGGAGAGCAATAAAGAGCTTATAGGAGAACTAATGGGTATGCTTAAGACTGTTGTTGTTGGGAAAATGGACATTCAGATGACTACCGCCAAAAAGTTTTGGCAAATGCTCATACAGATAACAGCTGCCGGTGGTTTGATTTACATGATAGTACAAATGGTGCTAAAAGCACAAACGTGAGGAGGAAGTATGGAAGGATTAAATGAAGTATTGATTTTTGCAGGGTTAGCGGTAGGTTTTGCGATTATTCTTTTCTACATGTTCAAATTCAAAATTTCAAACAACGTGACAAGTTTGATTGATAGCAGCCTCGACTTTGTCAATCTTATTCTCGTTATGTTGTTTCCGAACGACAAGGAAAAACAAAAGAAGTACGGTAAGTATGTTTTGCTTGTGCAGGCTGGTGTTCGTCAAGTAGAGGTATCGAAGCAAGACATAGAAGCGAAATGGGCTGCTGAACATCCTGGAGAGACAGACAGGACTAAACTTCATGCATATTACACCGAAGAAGCACTTAGAATCGCAGAGTATCTCGGGAACATGCAAGGAATACAGTTTGACTCTGTTACAAAAGAAGTGTGTAGAATGGCGGTGAAGCTCATTCTGAGCTTTTTTCGAGACGGGCAACAAGAATCAATTACTTACGTCGATCTTGGAAGTAAGGAAGTTCCTACAAACACAAAAGATAAAGATAGTTCCTTTTCTGCTGTTGCAAAAAAACCAAGAGCCTCTTCTAACAAATCTAATTCTTAAAGAGCTGTACAAAGTAAACGACTTTTCGTTTAATTTAGGATTCAATTTTGACTATGTAGGAGGAAGTGTAGGATATACACCTCCAGTACTTAACAAAACGTTCGAAACGCATCTTGGTGTTTTTAACTCTTGGTCTGACACATTCGATCTAAAATTCAATCCGAAGATAGGCATAGGAGTTAGCATTAAATTTTAACTGTATGAATTAAAAAGCCCTCTTACGAGGGCTTTATTACTTCTGATTTCCTTACCGACAACTCAGACAATCCTTGGTCTTTTTTACACCCGCATTTTTTCTCTGGCTCAATCTCTATTGTCACGAAGTCTCCAGACACTCTTATTACCTTATAAAACTTTTGTAGTCCTGCAGAAAACTGGCTCTTTAGCATAACCTTATCGCCCTTGGATATATCCATTTTTTTCTCCTAACGCATATTTGTATAGTATAGGAAAATTCATTTTTACTATGTTTTTCATAGACTCTGCAAGTTTTCTTATTTCATCTTCTGCTGATTGATGAGTTCGTTCTTCTATCAGGTGTATAAGATTTCTTAAGTTTATGAGCATATAAAACTCAGTCAAGTTGAAAAGGCACAATGCTTTCTTCGCGGTTTCTCTGCTTTTGTACTTATTATACAGAAGCTCATAGTTTTCTAGAGATTTGTTTATGACTATTTGCTCGTCTTCAGTTGTATCCAATGCAATAAGGTCTTCATTCTCAAGTTCTATTGGTTTTGTTCTTCTGAAGCTTCTTGTTATTCTCGAAGAGACTCTATACTGCAAGAATTGCCTATGGCATCCGAGTGTGCATCTTATATAAAACCAAATACTTGCAAACTCCAACGGAGTAGTCTCTTTTTTTGTTACCAGTTGCTTTATAATACCATCTACGTTGTATGTATACTTTGCTCCAAAACTGATGGCTGCTGCTTTCGCTATGTCTTCGTCAGACCCGTAAGTCTTAATCGCAATAACATCAGACCTCATAAGCAAGCTCCCCAACCGCACTTTTTGCAAGAAACGCAGCCTTCTCCCATAACTATCGTGCTCGCGCACCCGCAAGATGGGCAATATAATATTCCATCTTCATCATACAAAAAACCTTTCGGGTCTTGCATTCTCTCCTTTGCAGAGTCGCTTGCTCTTTCTTCAAAGTTGTTTACGCTTTTTGTCAACTCATACAAAGCCTCCAACAGTTTACCCTTGCCCTTAGAGACAAACTGAATAGCATCAGCTTTTGATGAGAGCACCGAATTTAACAAATCAACCATATCGGAGAACTTGCTGTTTTCTTGGCATCTTACAGACAAAGGGGCGTTTCCTTTGTGTGTATTGGTGAAGTTAACGAACAAGTCTTCGCCATCAAGTTGCAACTTTCGCGTGTGCAAAACAAACGATGTCTTCTTGAAAACTTGGTCTTTGTACGATCCGTCTCTGTATATTGTAATTCCCTTGCAATTAGAAAATATAGCAAACTTCATTATTTGGTATACGTCATCTACAGAAGCGGACTCCGGAAGATTTATTGTTTTGCTTATACTATTATCTATATACGATTGAGCGAAATGTTGCATAGTCAGGTGGGCTATTGGTGCAATTTCGTGTGCAGTTCTAAACAGTTCGTTTTTAGTCATTTCGTATACAGACTTATTTTTTTCTGCCAAAGTCTCTAAAGTTTTTTTGTCCAAAACTTTGTAAGCTATCTCTGGTATCAACGTAGTAGACTCAGATTCTCCATCCTTGTTAACTACCGCTCTTTCAAACATAAAAGAAAAATGCGGCTCAATTCCTCCTGTCGTCCCTGCAATTATAGAAGTTGTTCCTGTCGGTGCTATCGTGTTGACCATTATGTTTCTTAACCCAGTGGCTCTTACTTTATCAAAAGTTCTCAAAAGAAGCTCGTTTAACTCTTTCAGCTCGTCGTTGGTTTCCATTGCAATAGGAATGAAATCTTTTTCTTCAACCCATCTCGACTCGTCAAACGCTGGACATTTTCCTCTCTTTTTGGCCAAGCTCATACTTGCTTCGTACGAGTAAACGGTCAGCATACCAAGTGTCTTAGCTAACTCGAAACATGCTTCTGGAGCTTGATAAGGTATCTTTTTGTTTATGAGCATGTCAGCTACGCCCATCACTCCGAGCCCTACGTTTCTGAAGTATTCATTTGTTTCATCAAACTTTCCTACTTTAGGAAATTTGTTTATAGTGACTATGTTATCCAAGAACAATATGGCATCAAAAACAAGCTCTTTGCCTATTTCTATTTTTCCTAAGTTCAGATGTCCGAGTGTACAGTTTCCATAAGCTGGAAGCCCTTGTTCGCCGCAGGCATTCGTGCTGTCTATTGGTCTGTTGTTTGAGTTTGCAAAGTATTTATTTTGTTTCGAAGACATGTATATACCAGGGCAACCTTTTCTCCAAGCAGTTTCTGCCATTAAATGTAAAAGCTCGTCTGCTTTGATCTTTTTTACAAAGCCTGTTTTGCTATGTGTTAGTTCTATGTATTCATTGTTTTTTAGAGCATGTGAGAACTTTTCGTGGTCTATATCTACACTCAAATTGAAAAAACTAAAGACGTCAGAGCCTGTGTTTTCTAATTTAGATTGTATGAATTCAAGTATGTCAGGATGATTGTAGTCCAAAATTGCCATAAAAGCACCACGCCTCATTCCGCCTTGCCTTACAGCTCTTGCGTCAGCATCTATCGTCCTAATAAATGATACAGGTCCAGAAGCGACCTTGCCCGTGGACTTAACTACAGAATTTCTCGGTCTTATTGGCGAAAAATCTATTCCTACACCACCACCTGCTTTTGTTACCAGAGCTGCTTCAAGTTTTGTATTGAATATTCCTTCCATTGAATCCTCTATAGGTAAAACAAAACAAGCACTAAGACACTCGTTTAGACTTTTATAAACTTCTTTGTAGTCGTCAATCGTCAGATCTTTCTTGGAAAAATACTTTTTGTTTACGTTCCTGCCTATATTAAATATAGTTGGAGAGTTTGGTATAAAGTCCTTCTCTGAGATCATCTTGTAGAACTTCTTTTCATTTTCTTTTATCTCTCGCAAGCTCTCTGAATAGTATATCCCTGCAGATGCTGCACAAACCGATATTCTCTTGCTTACTTGCTCCCAGCTGTTTTCATAGTCCAAGTAGTATCTTTCTTTGAGAATGCTTTCTATGAAATCTTTGTTTTGCTGCATTATTAGACCACCTCTTAAAATATGTTTCTTTCTTTAAGTTGTCTTAGAACATCTACAGACCAGCTCTCCAGCTTAAGCTTTTCCACGTCTTGCCTTGTCCTCCAAAGTATTCTTTTTACTTCATTGCTCGTAGACACTTCTTCGAAGTTTGGTATTCTTATTACAAAAGGTATTCCGAGGTGTACCGAATCAACTGCCGATGAATTGAATATTATGTTTGATAGCCTTTCTGCTGGGTATTTAGTTGAATCTAACCCGACTTCTTCCATAAGCTCGCGTCTCATGCAGTTAATCACTGTAGTTTCTAAAGATATTTCTTCTCTGTAGCCAAACTCTTCTTCCAAAATCTTAGAATTATATGCGTATCCGTTCTTGTATACTACATCTTCTTCGTCTATGTGTCCGCCAAAACCTACACTGTATAAGTCTACTAATCTCTTTTCGTTTCCACTTCTTTTATATACAGCTATTTTATTTCTACAAAGTATTGCTACATACGGAATGATGTGTCTGTATTTTGTGTCTAATTCAGCTATTGATCTTTCAAGCATAAACGGTTTTACCTTTTTTTCGAACACAAAAGGTGCTTCTGCGGTGTATACACTTAACACTAATTGTTTTTTCATTGGTTTTCCCCCTTATGAAAAGTATACGCAGTCAAAAAAACGAAAGAGTTTGTAAGTTTTTTCGAGTTCAACTTTTTTGTGATATTTTTTAGTTCCCCATTGGCATTTTGGTGAAGTTACTGTCGCTGTAACGAGGTACTTCTTTTGGTGTGCATCCTTAAGCCTTTCGTAATTTTCTTTAGATGCGCATCGAATAAATAGAAACCAAGGTTCCGAGTTGTCTATGTCTGTAATTCTTATTGCATTTTTCTTATCGCTGAATTCTACATTCGTTGTTCTGCCGAGTATGAAATGGAATACCCTGTCTTGACACATACATTTGATGTTCATAAGCATTTTTTACCAGCCCTCAGATACATTTCAACGAAGTCGTTGAACCGCAATATAACAAGCGGATCGTCATTGTTTTGCTTTACCATTAAGTAGTCTGCTCCTTCTATATACTTGTAGATGTTTGTAAACCCAGATTCTCTGTGCTTTGCTTCAATCACCTTTTCTCCGTCCATTATTATGTCGCCTTTCTGAAATTCCGAAGCTCCTGATAAAGGTACTCTCACTGCCGGGATGCCCTTTCCTTTTAGTAGGCTGACTAATAAGCGTTCAAAACGCATCCCTTTGTCTCTGCTAAATTTAGGCATTTGTCTCACCTCTTTTTAAGGTTTAAGTACGTACTGACTTGGTTGTTTTAGGGTTTCAATCCACGCGTGGCGCGACGTTGTTTTAGGAAAGTGTTTGATAATACACCAAAAAAAATTTGCTTCAAAACGGCTTCAACTTCTTATTTTTAGATTCTCGTGGAGATCCCAGTGCTGTAATTCGAAGTTAACATCGCAAGTAAATGTATTTCCGGAAACCCCAAATCTGTTTTTGAGTATTTTCAGCTGTATAGCTTCCGACTTTTCATTCGAAGTTCTCCAAAGACCAAGCATAAGGTCTGCTGTTTCTTCTATGACACCGGAGCCCCTGCCAGCGTCAAGCTCAAGCTCTGTAGACCCAGAGCCACCCTTCTCTCTTCCTGTCTGTGCTAAAGTCACTATTGTAGCTTTTGACCTCTTTGCCCAAGCCTGTATATCATAAACAACATCAGAAACCCTCTCGTACTCAGAAGCTTTGTCTGAACGTATTAAGCCTAAATAGTCAATGAAAATAACTCTCAATTTCTCTCCTATTATGTTATTTTCTACGATTTTCGCATACTCTTCCATATCTGATATCTTAAGTGCAGACTTGTCGCATATTATTAGTTTTTGGTACTTCTTTTGCATATCAGCTACGTTGTTTAAGAATAAGTCTTTATTTTCGGTAATAGTTGGAATTTTAGAAAAGTTGTACTTCAAAAATCGCGACATCATTCTTTCAAAGATCATCTCTTTAGACATTTCGAGGCTGAAAAGCATGACAGGGACATTCCATCTGTCTATTATTCTTGATATGCAATCGACTGTAAATGATGTTTTTCCTACGCCAGACCTTGCAAGCACATAGCCTATTGTTGAAGGAAGTAGTCCGCGGATGTATTTGTCTACAGCAGCGTGGCCAAAACCAAGTTTGTTTTTGTTGTAAGAGTCTATGAAAGACAGATACGAAGACCCTATGTTTGCCATAGTAGGAAATGAAGTTTCTGTTGTCTCCAACTTTTGTAAATACTTTTTCTTTATTGGGCAAGAATCATCGCAGTACATAGAAAGTATCTGATCACTACAGCCAAAGTTGTATATTCCTTTGTAAGCTTGTCTTACAGTTAACATGAACTCTTCTTCGTCTATTGGAGGCGAATTCTTTTCTTCGTTCCACTTTCTAAGGACTGTAACTGCCATATCAAAAGGAATACCAGAGTGCTTTTTTAGCACCCATGCCGCCCTCAAAAGCGTGTTATTTCTGTACCCTTCTTTTGCCCCATTGTTAAACATATTTCTGTAGCAAACTTGCTTATATTCTCCAGACTCATCAGCTGGCTTTACGTCTGCTATAGAACCTGCATTGCTCTTTGACTGTTCCCACATATACCTAAGAAACTGTACTGGTTCTCCTGCATATTTTTTGATCTCTATGTTTCTTTTTTCTTTTGCCAACAGCCTTATGTCATCTTCTGATGCAAGCATAACTTCTTTGTAAGTTAGTGGTATTTTATACAAACCACTTTTTCCGTGTTTTGAGTTTTTTAATCTAAACAGCCTTACGTGGTTATATATCGTAGAATCATAGTTTATGTCGTCGAACAAAGAGTTTGCAAAGTTGTGCATAACTCGCGAGATATTGTCCGATGGCTCACTTCCGATCATTGTGTTTGGTATAAGTACATGAAAACCTTTGTTTCCGGAAAAATAGTATAGAAAATTCTCTACAGGAACTCCTTCTTCAGACAAAAACGTTGTGACTTTTATCAAGTTTTCTCTTGCCGTTTCTACAGTCCCATCAAAATCAATAGGGAAGTAGGGCATATACCCCACCCCCCTATATCCAGAGACTGTCTTTGTGTTGTTTACGTAAGCGAGGAAGTTGCTGTCGAATAGAAGTGTGTTTATAAAAGCTTCTCCATCCGTTGTTAATGATGGTATTTCTGAAATGCAAACGACGTTTCCTCTATCTCGCACAGAAGTTGCAAATTCAGTAAACATAAACAAAGACTTATCCATGGCTACACCTTAATAGCTGTCTATAAAATTGGCTACGGCTTCTGCTGCTTTGGCGGTAGAAACATCCGAGGACTTTGCTGGCTTGAACACACTAATCGAGGCTTTTGTTATCTCTTTTCCATCTTTCGTATAAGTCTCGTGGATAACTTCTACTTCTACTTTTTTGTTTCTTAAAGTCTTTATTATCTGAAGTATCTCGGAAGATGCATACTCTCTCATTTCGAGTTTTACCCCAAAAGAAGACAGCAGGTTAACAAGCTTTCCTAATACGACAGGGTTTGAATTTAATACAAGGTTGTAGAATATAGAATTGTATCCAGCTCTTTCAAAGCGAAGAGGTATATACTCATTTCCCTTTTGCGACGTTTTTAGTCCTTCTTCTACGTATACAAGTGTAACTTCACTCGTTCCGATTGGGCATATAGGTTTAGAATCTATTCTAACATTAGGATCGTAAGCAGCCATATTTATCATTGCAATTCCCCCTTAGATTAGTTTTTTGAGATGTTTTTTTCCATAGTCTTTTATAAATGCTTTGTCTTCTTCACTTAAATCGTGATGAGTTTCGAATATGTTTTTTATGAGTTCCTGCAACTGCTCTGGCTTTCTGCAAAACATTATCTTTATTTTGAACATTCTGATGAGAACCTCTCTATCCTCTGCAAATTTGAGATCGTCCTTAAAAACATCAAAGAAAGTTTTTCCTGTAACATCGTACTCATCCTTCATCAACCAATCTCCGTGTCTGTTTTCTACACTGAGTTTTCTTTTACCGTCAAAGTCCTTTGTCATTCTGACTGTAACATCGAAAGAGTGTGGCAAAACTTTATTGCAAGCAGGAACGTATCCGTTCACGTAGTCATTGCTGTTAGTCACTGCTTTTTCGTGGGCTATCGCTATAACGTCCATGTTCAATGCTCTTATTTTTTGGTGAATGTTTGAATCGATTTTTTTTACAACTCCCCAGTCTGCAAAATTCAAAGCTCCTACATCCTTACTTCCTTTAGTTTCGTGAACTGACCTTTCGTACATCATCCAATCCCAGTAAGTTGTCTCTGAGTCGATAACCAGAAAAGAATCCTGTTCTTTGTTTTTCGCAAGCCAATCTACCGCTGAATCAAACTCTTGCCATTTGCTAACACTCACTGTAGAGATATTGTCAAACACGTCTGCATACTGTGCCGCTCCTCTTTCAAAGTCAATCAAATATCCTTTTCCAGGATGAGACAGCCCAAATACAGTCTTTCCTACTCCGGCGTACCCAAACAACAACATCTTGATATACTTTTTCTCTGACACAGCTTTCAAACTTTCAAACATTCTACATCCCTCCCTAAAATGGAGCAAGTACATTCGTTATTATGTGTATGTACTTTTCCCCAATAGCTTTTGATTCATCTAAGTAATACAGTTGGATAAACTCATCAAGTATTCTGAATACAGAAACAGGAAAGTCCCTCTTTTTGCCATCTAAACGCATAAGTATTTGTTCTCCCGATGCAATCAATCTGCCACTACTCTTGACTTCGTTGTGAAAGTTCTTTTCTTTGTCAAACATCTCAAGCGTAAACTCGCACTCCAATCCATTTTCTGATTCTGCAATAAGTCTAAGTAAATTTCTGTACTCCGTAAGCATGCTTCACCTCAATTCGAGTTGAATCTTGTTACTGCTACAACCTTTTTCCCTTCTTTTATGCAGCCTATCTCTGTATTAGGACTTACTACGTCTGGTCTTGAATTTATTCCGCACATTATTGACAAAAACTTTCTTACGAGATTCGAAACAATAAATGTTTTGCCTTTTTCTCCTTCCGGCAGCCCTTCAAAATCATAGAAAACATTTTTCGTTATTGGTATGCCTTCTTCAATTCTGTCTAATTCTTGAAAGTTATTTATTCTTGCTACCGAACCGCTTGGCTTGATGACCGTTTTTTTCCCATTAACGATAACCGTCACGTCGTGCTCTGTTAGATTGACAAACAAGACCAACAACCTCCTTTCATAAGTTATATTTGTTTTGAACCCCGAAGCGATTCGATTATAACATAAGTCAACCCCCTATGTGTTAAGCTAAGGTTAAGGGTTGGTTCCAACTTATCAAAAACCTTAACAAACCCTTAATCTTAAGTTTATTGACTTTCTGATTTTTGATGGTATAATTGAGAGAACCGCGAAGCGAAATATATATATATAAATAAAACTAATAACTAATCTCTAATAACTAATCTCTAATAACTAATCTATAATAACTAATATCTAATAAATATTATTCACTCAAACAATCTATACAACTTAAAACACTCATAAAACTTACAAGTAGGTGATTTTACGTTTAATGGGTTTAGAAAAGAGTTTTCTTTTAATTCTTTCGATATTTTGAGTCATGGAAAAGAAGTATATATCTGCTTGCAATGGTCAGAACCAGTAAAACTAAATTCAAACGTACAAATTAAAACTTTAGTTATGAGTATCTTGTCTGGAGAGACAGATATAAATTGTATAAAGGGGAGATAACAATGGAACGAGTATTAGTTAGATCAGAAGAGCTTAAAAAGTCTTTGGCACATATAATCAAATTCATACCTCAGAAACCAATAAAACAAGTTCTTTCATGTGTAAGACTTAGATTTACTGAAGATGTTTTGTTTCTTGACGTAACAGACATGAGTTCATTCCTTACAAAGGCTGTATATTGCAGTAATGAATACGGAGAAAAGAGCATTCTTGTTGAAGCTAATGATTTTTATGATCTTGTTAAGAATTTCAAAAACAATTCAGAAGTGTACTTAGAAGTAGAAGGAAGCCAGCTTAAGATATTTTGCAACAGCAATAAAATAAGCATTCCTTCTATGCCTTCTGACAATTTCCCAGCACTTAAAGACCAGAAGCACGAGTTCTTTATGTCTGTTTCAGCAAGCTCTTTACAAGATGCAATTAGAAGACTTGTAGGCTTCTGCTCTACTGATGGTGCTGAGTTTAAAAACGCTATAAAATTTTCAAGAGTAAATGATAATTATATGCAGTTGGAAGTGTTTGGGACATTCGGATATTCAAATGTTTTGATAGATTTAGGAAACGAAATTTTAGAAAAGTCTTTTGGTTTAAGCAAGAACATTGCGGAGTCACTATGCCTTTTTCTTGCAGACATAGAAGGTGTTGTAGATTTTTCTTATAGCCAGACAGGAACAACTGTAACGATAAAATGCAACGATGACAGAATCGTAATGAGCGAAAACAATTCAGAGTTTCCGGATAGCAAAAAAGTATTCGCTAACGAGGCAAAAGCTTCAGCACTGCTTCTCACAGAAGACTTTACAGAAATGATGAAGATAGCGTCAAAAGTAACAAAGAATGCTGTTTCTGTAGAGATAGGCGATGATAGCTTGTCTGTTTCAGCCCAATCACAAGACAAAGGGAAGTACGAGAGCAAAGCAGAAGGAAAAACTACCGGAAGTCACTTCAAGATTTTATTGTATCCAAATGACATTGTAAATATATTATCTAAGTACTCAGGAAAAAGCTGTTATGTTGAAGTATCAGAAACAAACAAGCCAGTAATACTCAAGGATTTGCCAGGGCCACTCCCTACTGACGTTGTACTCCAAACGAACGCTATTATGCCAATAAACCCATTGGCGATGGAGTAGTGCATTTGTATGGCATACTCATTCAGCCAATTAGGGGTATACGAGAGATGTCCTGCCAGATATAAGTTTCAGTATGTAGACGAAGCAAAGTCAAGCTACGTAAATCAAGACCTTGCAAGATTGGGAGTTAATGTTCATACGGCTATAGAAAAAGACGATGTGACTTTTGTTATGAATTCTGTAGAAGGCCGGAACATGTATTACTACGCAAAAGAACTTCTTAAATCAATTCCGAAAGAGAGAACGTTTGAATTGAAACTTGCAATAGATGAAAATGGACTACCTGTAAGTTTTGATTCAGATAAAGCTTTTTTGCGAGGGGTAATCGATCTTGTCGCTGGGTTTACATTGTATGACTGGAAGACCGGCTTCAAAGAACCGACTCCGGCTCAAATGGGAATGTACTATTTATTATGCACAGGAAACGACATCTACGTAAACAGCGCAGTATACGTTATGCTAAGAAACCAAAAGGTGGTGACTGTAGACTTAGATTATCAGCTGATGGACGACGCAAAAAAATGGATAGAAAAAACAGTAACGAGTATTACTTGCGATAAAGAATTTGAACACCGTGTAGGAAAAAGTTGTGACTACTGTCCTTACAGGCAGAACTGTCTTGAAGAGTTAGGAGAAAGCGAAGATACACAGCAGAACAGGCTTGCAAAATATATAGTTCTTTCCTCGGAACTTGATGAGATAAAGTCAGACCTCAAAAAGTATGTTCAGGAAACAGGATTGACTGTCAAGTCCGGAGAAATAGAGTTTGGTACAAACATAACAGAGTTTTTGACAGTAAAGAGCAAGCCGAAACTTTTAGAAGCACTCAAAAGCGCAAACCTTATAGAGAATTTTGCTACAATTTCATCAGATCAATACCCAAACTTATTAGAGATGCATCCTGAATTTTCTTGTCACTTTAAGCGGTCAATAAGAGAGACTGTAGGAATTAAAAAGTTTTCATTAAATGCGTTGGAAGGCGTTAATCTTCGAGAGTAATACTCAATCTTTTGCCTAATATACTTGCGATTTTGATGAAAAAAGAAATCCTCAAATTAGTCCTTGAAGCATAAGAACAAAAAAAAGTATCTCTATTTACGTAAAACATTTTCTTGAATTCTCTTTCTGAAACACCAAGGTCTTTGATAATTGAATCTACTTGTTTAATGAAGTTTCCGACAACCTCTTGCTCGAGAGATATGGGAACTCCTTTGTACACAGTACTGATAATGTTCCTATGGAACTTCTTCTTGCTCGCGTAACTCTGTGCTCTCAGACTTATTCCGTATATCTTGTCTATGTATTCGAACGGTGAAAATACATGCAAAACATCTACCTCTGTTTTTATTTTCTTTTTGAAGTTTATTCCAGCTATTTTGATAAGTGCCTCGTCAGCTTCGTGTGTCATCGTATCACCTCGACGTATTATAACACAGTTTCAAACAACTCTTGCTGTTGAGAAACTATAATTTTACACTACTTCACTTACAATAGCTATTGACATTCTTTTCAAAACAATATATAATATATCAATCAAACACAGGAGGTACGAGATGCGAGCAAAAATTCTTTTAGAAAGAGTATTTGACTCAGATAAGCAGCCTGTATACAAATGCGTAGGCATCGAAGGGTTTGGAAGGTTTGAAGATTCGATAGAAAGTCTTAAGCACAACGCCCTTCTTAACCTAAGCACAGCGATGAAAGAAGTTCTGAGAAAAGGTACAGAAAAAGCAGATCAAGAGTCAAAAGACAGATTCGAAAAATCCAAGTATATCGGTTTCTACAGAAACCCGACTAATTCAGAGCTCTTGATGTTTCTGTTAGGAGATGAAGAGGAAAGCTTTCTTGTTTCTGCTATTTTTGTAGTTGGCTCTGTTTACACTACAGACTACGTAGAAGAAGCTCACCCAATAATTTCGAGATTTTGCGAGCACTTGGAAAATGCGCAGTCCGAGTCGGGCGGTAAGGAACTTTTAACTGTGCTCGCTTATTGCGAGCAAAAAGAAATCGGAGGTTAATTATGAATTATTCAGAAGCAATCAGAGAAGTTTTAGAAAGGCTCAAAGACAAAGAAAGCACAAAAAATATGAAGCTTTCCAGCGTAAAAGCAAAAGAAATCATCGACACTTTATTCGAAGTGATCGCGGATTCTTTGCGCAACGGAGTAGAAGTAAGACTTATGCCTTATGTAGGATTCAGTGTTAAAACTTTGCCACCGAGAAAGATACACAACCCAGCGGCACTGAGATTCTCAGAGATAGGAGAACGCAAGGTTATCAAAATCAAACCTTATGTATCTATTAAAAGTTCAGTACAGTAGTGCCCCATTAGGGGCACTGCATTAAAAAAAAGGAGGATCGTATGAAAAAGATAGCTTGGCTAAACTACGGAAAAAGAGTAATTCCTAATACAGTAGTAAAACAAGTGTTAGAAAAGATAGGGATTGAAGAGTTCGAGATTACGAGAGTAAGGATTCCTAACAAAAAAGAGATTTTCAATACCATCGAATCAATAAGGTTATACAGCGAAACTTTCGGAATTTCCGCAATAGGCGGAAGGTTAAGAGACGAAGTTTGGGAAACGCTGAAGGAGTTGCCTCTGCCATATCTGGTGTTCAGATACGACTACTATAAAAACAGTTAGAATTTGGCAACTACGTGCCGGTTAAAGAAAATGAAGATAGGGTTGGTTGACGTAGACAGTAAATGGCCTAATATACCTTTGATGAAGTTGTCGGCATACCACAAAGGAAAAGGCGACGAAGTAGAATTTGCAAATTCTTACACAACTTACGATTTAGTATACAAAGCAAAGGTTTTTACTTTCACAAAAGACACTCCTGTTAATTTCTACACAAAAGAACTGATAAAAGGCGGAACGGGGTATGACTCAGAGTTGAAACAATGGCTACCCCCAGAAATAGAGCACCTATACCCAGACTATTCGGTATACAATGAGAATAAAACAGCTTATGGATTTCTGACAAGAGGTTGCCCAAGAGGATGCCCGTTCTGCATAGTAGGAAGAAAAGAAGGTCTTAAAAGCGTAAAGGTAGCAAACCTGAATGAGTTTTGGAACGGGCAGCCACATATAAATCTGTTAGACCCTAATTTGCTTGCTTGTGAACAAAGGATCGAACTTCTTGAGTCTCTTGTGCCGACAAACGCTTGGATAAACTTCTCTCAAGGGCTTGATATAAGGTTTATAGATGAACAAACTACGCATCTCCTGCAAAAACTAAGAGTAAGGCTTGTGCACTTTGCTTGGGATAGACCAAAAGACGAGAAAATAATAGTCCCGCGATTGAAGCTGTTCAAGGAAATTACAAAAATAGACTACAGAAACGCTTGTGTATACGTCCTTACAAATTTTGAGTCTACGTTCGAAGAAGATCTGTACAGAGTTGAAGTTATAAGGAGTCTTGGGTATAGACCTTACATAATGATATACGAAAAAGAAACGGCTTCGCATTTGCACAAAGAGTTGTCTCACTACGTGAATTCACCTGCACTATTTTGGACTATACCAACGTTTCAAGAGTACAAAAGAGGTAAGATCAACAAACTCAAAAGCAAGCTTGAGTATACATAACCCCTCATTAGCCCCTTTGCTCAGACGAAGGGGCATCTTTTAGAGACAAACTTCAGGACTTCGTATACGCCCTCAGAAATCGTCGTAAAAACTTCTATGATATTTTCCCCTTAAGATGAGTCATCGACATCTCACGGAGGCGATAGAGGGGCTCAAAACGGAAAATCAAAGACGAGCGTTATGGGAACTTTTCGAGTTATGAGCAATTCCTGATGGTTGACCATTTTCGTGACGCCGCGAAAAAGGTGGTTATTTCCAAAATGGAAAGAACCACTATATTGTTGACTAAAATAATATTAAATATGGAGGATGATAGTATGATAAGTGGAATAAAAAGAGGAGGGGATTTTAATGTATAAATGTCTGTCATGTGGTGGGGAGATACTTGCTTACAGATCAGAATTACACTTTGTAAGGTATCGTATAGATGGCGGAAAGACTAATTTTCATAATACATATGATGACGAAATGATTGAAGTTTACGCCGAAGGTTATGAATGTACAGGATGTTTAACTCGCTATAACGTTGCGTATGGTGAGAAGCCAATCTATAAATTTATATTTGTTGAAGGCGGAATCTTTCATATGGGGGACACAGAAAATGATGGTGAAGGACAACTGGACGAAAAACCAGTACACACTGTAAACCTGACATATGATTATTTGATAGGAGAGCGCGAGGTTACGTTTGACGAATACGCCACGTTCTGCACCGAAACGTTCCATCGAGTACCAGACGACTTGGGATTGGGTCAGGGTCTGCGGCCGGTGATCAACGTGAGTTGGTGGGGCGCGATCTCTTATTGCAACTGGCTTAGTAAAAAAGAAGGGTTGGAAGTGGCCTATTACAAGGACGGAAACCTGCTGGACAGAAACGGGAACCGAACTACGGACATCACGATAGTACAAGGATACCGATTACCGACGGAAGCTGAATGGGAATACGCAGCGCGTGGTGGACAAAAGAGAAAAGTGTACAAGTACGCAGGAAGCGACGACCTGAACGAAGTGGGATGGTATAAGGACAACTCCGACCGACAAACCCGCCCGGTAGGGGAAAAGAAAGCGAACGAACTGGGACTGTACGACATGAGCGGAAACGTGTCGGAATGGTGCCACGACTGGTACGGGGATTACGCTTCCACGACACAGACGAACCCGACGGGTCCCCGCAGCGGATCATTTCGTGTTGTACGTGGTGGCAGTTTTGGCGACCCAGCACGGCGCTGCCGTGTGGCATATCGTGGCAACGGTGCGGCGGTTAGCGGCGACTTCGGTTTTAGAGTTGCAAGAACGGTAAAACCAGAAGATTAAGGAGATTATCTACAAGATAATTAACAACGAGCATTTGTTAAATTCTAACTAAACCCCTCGAAATCGAGGGGGTTTAAGAGGGGGTGTGTAAGTATGGAAAAGATACTCAAAGTTAAAAGCTTTTTGTGTGACGGCAAAAGAGTAAACTTAAGAGAACCAATACATATTTTAGTAAAGAACAACATAGTGAATTTTGTTACGGCAGAAAATAGTGAGTACGGCGTCTATGTTTCTGATGCTACCGAAGAAGGAATTAAAAAAAAGATAATTGCAAGACTTTGCTATTTGTATAAAGGTTTTGCAGAGGTAACTGATATTAGCTTATTGATGTTTTTAGATTCATTCACTGACCCAGCTCTTCTTACTGGGATGCTGCGGAATGCTTGGTTGTCAAACATAGAAAGTGTAGTTCCAGAGAACGAAAAATCTTAGTATGAGGAGTTGTTTAGCTATGAAAGACATAGATTCTTTGTACCAAAATTTGAAGAGCGACATCGAAAAAATGGAAAACGAAAGTCTGCAATGGAGATTGTTTCTTAATTTTAGAAAGAAAGTTCATAACTACTCTTTTTTGAACACCCTTTTTATCTACTGGCAACGCCCGAACGCAACACTTGTGATGGGTTTTAATCAATGGAACAGAATAGGAAGGCATGTAAAGAAAAACGAAAAAGGAACAGCTATACTCGCTCCTATGCTTTACAAGGTAAGACCATCTGACCCTTCGGAAGAAGTAAGAACTGTTCTTAAAGGATTCAAAACAGCATACGTATTTGATATTTCCCAGACAGACGGAGATGAATCCAAAATACCAGTAGTATCAAAGGGTTTAGATATTAAAATAGACGAATTGTTATATACAAAACTTAAAGATGCTTTTGGAAAATATGTAGAGATAACAGAAAATGTTGGCAATAATCTTGGAACAAAAGGATATATGCTTAGCTCTAATGGAAGGGCTTTAAGTATAGCTGTAAACCCGAACTACAGTGTATCACAAAAGATAAAGACACTATCGCACGAAATGTCGCATTTTTTCGACAGCGAGAACCCCGGCTTTGCACACCTTTCGAACCAAGACAAAGAGTTTGTTGCAGAAAGCTCTGCATATATGTTCTTAGACTTCCTCGGAATTGATGTATCAGATTATAGCCTTCCTTATATAAAAAGTTGGATCAAAGATGACATGGCTGTATTTGCAAAGCTTGCTGGGAGGGTAGAAAATGTTTATTCGAAACTTATCGAAAGCTGTGATAACCTTATTGAAGAAGTGTCTTAAGCTCGTGATATTGACAATAATTCTTCCGCTGTTCGTATTCTCTGAAATTTTGAAAATTACTTTAGAAGATGCACATTATTTTCCTAAAAGTTTACAAGGCAAAATATATAAGTACGTTGTATGCTTTGCAATAACATCTTTCTTCTTTCCGTGGCTGTTTGTATCTACAGCTTTGAAGTTTGATTCCTCTAGTTTTGAAAACTAACGTAACCAGGAGGTGTGCTTATGAGTGTATTTGATTCTTTGGAAAGAGTTTCACTGTTGTATTTGAAGAGTGTTCTCTTATCTGCAAAGAGTTGCTCAGAAACCGTTATCGAAGAGACAGAGAAGTTGGCTAATCTCGTAAACATAGCAGAACGCATTGTTGGGAGCCAGCTTTTTGAAGATGGTCTTTTGTTAGGGGATTACCCAGACAATCTAAAACTGCTTATAGAAGGTATAGAAAAAGAACTATCTTCACGAAACAAAAGCTCCGACAAAGAAACTCTTTTCACGAAGTTTGTTGTTAAGAACGACTACGGAAATACATTTTCAGCAAAAGACGAAGGTGTTGTTTCTTGCGAAGATATCCCTGATAATGTAACATGGGATAAGGATAAAAGAATGTGTTCTGACGGAACCGGTAGAGTGTGGTTAAGGCTAAAAGAAGCGAGTGATGCGTGATGGACTCCACTTGTTTCATCTACGAAGAGAAAATAATGACTGCTCTTGTGAGATCAAAAAGATTCTAAAGAAACTTAGAAAGAAAATGCCGAAGTCTGATGAATATTATGATCTGAAGAAAGAGCACGCAAAACTGTGGGTTGCTTTGGATATACTAATAGACGATTATAGTAACTATAGAAACTGCGACTGATAAAAATAAGGTGGTGTTCATATGACTTGTGACTCATGCAATGGTTGTTTGAAAAATAAGAACAGTATTGATGGGAGCTGGTTTACTACTGACTCCTTGAAAATTTCTGTAGAAAAATTAGACTCAGTATTGTCAAGCAATACTAAAAATCCCGATGTCTCAGTATTGTCAAGTACGCCGAAAAATCCCGAGAAGCCAGTATTGTCAAGTAAACGGAAAAATCCCGATACCGAGTATGGAGCAGAAGTAGTCGATGTAAAAATTGCCCGTGTACAAGACGTATACAAAGTCGTAATGCGAATCTGCGTTGCAGGCGACTCTGCCATTATCTTTGATACAGAATTCGACTGGAAGTTTTCTGAATGTGCCCTTACATCTCTATGCGACCTGATAGACTCGGCAGTTGCAACTACTCACTTTCCTGCAGGAAAAGAAGTAGACTATATAAAGGATGCAGTGCATGCCATAGTAAAGAACGCAGAAAGGCACTACCAAACAGCAGTCGTAGACAAACGCACCATAGACGAGGTAGTCGAAGAAGTAAGGGCTTTGCTAAACAAGAAAAACGCTGCGTATGGAGACTCAAACTTAGACAAACACGGTCTCGATGGTATAATCGTGCGTATGAGTGACAAACTTGCGCGTCTCGAAAATATACTTAAAGGTGTAGATGCCTGCGACGAGCAAGCAAAAGATACGTGTATCGACTTAATCGGATACGCGATACAGCTGCTTCGAAGAATATAACACCCCCCCACTTCCCTTGAGGTCGCACCCCGCACGGGTGCGTGGATTGAAACCCTTGAGTATCGCCTGCGAAAGCAGGCGTTTTTTATTTGCGCAGTGTGCAATATCCGCCTGAAACGTCTATATATAATAAGGTTACCTTTTCTATTATAGCGAAAACGGCTTGAAGGACTCGGACTTTGAGACTGGCTTTCAGAGCGTGTCGCAGTGGTTGGAAGCAGAAGGCTGCACGGCTCTAAACCTTCCCTTAACTGTACGTTCATCTTCAGTTATTTGAAAAGTTTCAAATGGAAAAACGCAATAAAGTGACTAACACTTGAAACCCGCTATTGGAGCCGCTTTCAGACGTCTGAAAAAGCGAATGGCTTTTTGTCGTAACATATCCGTTCTTTCGACGTAAAGGTTGACGTGGTATTATATCCGCGTCAAGGGAAAATAGGCGACCCTTTGATGCACAGAACACCCAGCAGTCGCACTGGGCAGGAGGTATACGTGAATACAAGAAAAAGTCTTACAGCAACACTAAACGGGGTTGTGCAGGTTACGCTGCACACGACGTGTGATACGTACGGGGGTACAGAGATGTACCCCGACGTATACAAACTGGAATACATTTATATCGGCAGGAGTGTGGTGTTTTCGTCTCTGTCAAAACGTTTTGACAGGGCAGAACTGCAGCGAGAGCTGCAGAAAGTGTTTGGCTGCTTCTTGCAGCTGGACGTGGACGATGGCGTCCACACCGTGTTCTGCACGGTGGATAGGGACGAACGTGTTGTCCTGGCAGGGGTAGTGTACTGTCAGGATGATAACCTGCAAGTAATCGAGAACTGCAAAGTCGTAGTCGAATTCGACTGCGACGGTGCAGTCGCGATGATAAACGGCCATGCAGTCGAGTACTGCAAGGCCATCGGAATGTTCAAAGCCGGTGCGTACCTGTACCGGCTGAATTTCAAGGAGGCACAGTATGTGTAGTGTAAAGGTAATGTACCACTATCTCCACAAGGACGGGTACTGTGGAGACGTAGACATGACCTCTACTGCAGAAGTGCAGTACGAGTTAACCGGCTCCACTGTGACGTGGAGTACAGATTTAAGGGACATTACACAGGAAGATGTGCGTGTAGCCCTGCAGCGAGAGATGCAGGTTACGCTCGTTGCTACAGGGCGCAACGAGTTTACAGTTGCACCGCGCAAAATGCGGTGCGAAGCTTCGGAGTTCCGTGTATGGGTATCGCCATACACGGGTGCTCGTGTTGTCATATCACCAGCGTCGGTTGTACTGACGCTGAACCATCTCGACAAAGTAGTCGAGATAGACGGACTTCCGTGCGAATACAGGCGCATGGAAGATGTATATACCGTGAACGGAAGTATATACAAGCTGCATGCCAATGGGCGTCGGCTTGTGCGGGAGGGAGAGTAAATGTACATAGTTAACGCGTTTTCGCTCCAAATGCTGCAGAGTGACTCTGCAGTGTTTGTTAGAGAACTGAAGGTGCAGGACGTACTGCACCTGTCGGAAAGATTCGGACTGCAGTCTGCTATCGGACACGCGGACACTGCAGCTGTAGTGTCGGGTTTGCTGGGCTTAGACCTGCCGGCAAACAGAGTCAACGTGCAGATCGGTAAAAAAGACCGGTGCGTAGTTGCCCAGTTGATGGGCGGGAGGCTGCCAGAAGGCAGCACTACGCTACCAGAAAATATGCAGATTAAGTTCTTCTGCGTAGAAACGTGGCCGATAGAGGAGGTTGATGTTATTGCGATGAGCACTGCGACAGAGGGATGACCTCGTGCATTATGCACGGGGTCATTTTTTTTTTGGTGAACAGGAAGCCTGCAAAGGCACAAGGAGGGATAATATGTACGAATACAAAAAATATCTTAGAGACTGTCGTATTGCCTGTAGTATAGTGGAGTCTGCTGCGCTTGATTGTGGTGCTAATTCAAGCGTTGGTTTAACTGCATATACTTATTCGACCGTAAGCAGCATTCATGCAGATTTCTACAACAAGCTTGTTGCAGCAAGAGTGCTTATGCTTCCGTTCTTCGATGAAAACGGTCGCAGAGAGTATAGGACAGAGGAAGCCACAGCGTACAAAGATGATTTGGAGCTGTTGGTGCACGACTATACACAAAAACAAATCCTTGCCTTTGCTCGATACACAAACTACGATACAAGGTTCGACTTTATAGCAACCGTATCTGAGCAATTTCACTACATGTTGGACCGCTATGTAAGCCCTACAGAGTTTTACAACAACGAAATTGCAGTATCGGACGTAGTGCTCGATTCTGACGGCACCGAACATAAGCTCTGCAAAGGGCAGAAAGTGTCAAAGCTTATGTGCAATCCACTGTTTGCACTGCCGGTGGTGGTTTCGGGAGAGTGGTGCGACAATGGCCTGCAGGAGATACCAATAGAGGGCAGGGAAGCTGCGCTCGTAAATGCGCACAGAGAACTCGGAAAAGCAATGAGAGAATTCTGGAGAGGATACTTTGCATTTGCGATGAACGGAACACAGAAGATCGCAGTTAAGTACTGCTTGTCTATGAATCCTATAGACATAGTTACTGCTTCTACATTCTGTTCATTTACAAGCTGCTACAATTTATATGACGGAGTGCACAACCACGGTGCCATATCCCACCTGTTTGACAGCAAAGCACTGATAAGTTTTGCTTACTGCCGCAATACATCATTCAACGAGGTTGAGTTTCCTCGCAAAGTATGGAGGCAGTACGTTTACATAGACATAGTTTCGGGAATAGTTGTTACAGGCAGGCAGTACCCAGTATCAAAAACAGTATCGGATTACTCTGCATTTGCTGCGACTGAACTTGCAATAGAAATCAGCAAAACTTTCGGATTGCCGACTACAGACAAAGAATCGCACAAGTGCTACTACAAAAACGGTCTTGTGTTCAAGACAGGTAGCAATGCAACGTACGAAGATCCGTACGATACGGTTATGTGCGTAGCCGACACTCACCCTGACATTGCAGTTATCAAATACGGTGAGGACTACCCTTGCCCAAGGTGTGGAAGATCTGAATCAAGACCATACAATGCTCATTTGATAACGTGCTGCAAAAGGAAAAATACATGAAGATTGTGGAGTTTATAGTGTACGAACCGTATCAATTACCTTACACGGTTGGTTTACAAGCAGAAATTGCAAAAGACTTCGCAAAAATAGGAAAGCAAATTGCTACATATGACACAGTAACAAGATGCTTTGTAATAGGGGATACAAAATACAGAGTAAGAGAGGAGAGATGAAAATGTTTACAAGCGAAAAAGCAAAGAGACTGTTTGATCTCGCTATGGAGATCGTGTACCAAAATCTTGGAGAAAATGGCGAAGCAGACGACTGCAACTGCAACGCTACTTTTAAGGATTGGAATACGGAACCGCTGTTCGAGCAGTACGTGCAGAACAAGGGGTGGCTGTTTGAGTACTTCGACGATGAAGGACGCATAGAAGTGAAGTGCGAATCTGCATTCGAAGATATGTTTCAAATTAAGGAACTTGCATTTGCAATGATCAAAGACCTGCTACCGTCGATCAAAGAAAAGTATAAACCGAGGCATGCAACGCCATTGAATTGGCATAGTGATGTATTGAAGGCTACATTCGAACTGCTGCTGGACAGGCTAACTGTATCAGAAGTGGTAAACAACGCTTTTGCAGAAGACCTCGAGTTGCAGGCGGACAGATATATGCCCGTCAGTATGAATTTTGTAAAAGGGCAGAAAGTGTCAAAGGCATTGTGTGCTATACGGAAGGAATACACAGACGCAACAACAGAGGAAGATATAAAGCACAACCACGACATACAGCAAAAGATGCTTGCGCTTGTAACTTCGAGGTTTATGCAGGCAGTAAAAGTGGGCGAAACCTGCTGCATATCAATAAACCCAGTGGACATACTGCTATCGTCGTCACATGCAGGGTTTCATTCCTGCCATGCACTTGATGGTTGTTACAGAGCAGGAGTACTATCGAATATGGTGGAGGGAACAACGATAGTCGCATACACGTATACGCTAAAAAGACTGTTAGAGGACTACGACAGATACAAAAGCTTCTCTTATGATGAACTACGAATACCATACAAGACGTGGCGGCAAAACGTATTCTTAGACGTAGAAAACTATGCTGCCGTTATGTTCAGGGAATTTGACGGAATGAAAGTAACTGCAGCAAAAACTGCGAGAAAGTTAACTGCAGACTTATTGAAGAAAATAGCAGACAAAAAAGGAAGAGAGTACGAGCAAAAGTATCTTGTAAGAAGAAGCAGGTACGGAGACGATGACGACTGCACTACGTCATTGGACAGCGTTCAATGCAATCACGAAGGCTACGGATACGGAGGAGACGGTCCTACAAGCGTAATAATGCTGAAACCCGCAGAAAGGAAAGTGTATGTTACATATGGAAGCCCATACAAGTGTCCCGTTTGCGGATCAATGCGTGAACACGGAGAAAAAAGCAATAACTTCATTTGCGATGAATGCACGCAAGCAGAAAGGTTTTTTTGCGAAGTGTGCGGCGATGAGTGCAGCGAAGATGACGGAGGAATATGCGAAAGCTGCAGATGCAACGGGTATGGATACTGCCAAGGCTGTGGAAGCACTGCAATACTCAGAGATAACGGATACTGCGATGAATGCTTCGATGACATGTTTTTTGAGTGTGAAAGGTGCCATAGGATAGAAAGAAAAGAAGATTGCAACGAGATACAAATCGGCGAAAATGATGTTATGCACGTTTGTTATGACTGTTCAAAATACTATTCAACGTGCGAAGACTGCTCCAACATGTACCCAGAAGAAGATGTTACAGTTGTACGCGAAGGCGCCACGCTTATATCTGTATGCAAAAAATGTTTAGAAAACAGAACGGCACACTGCTCTGTATGTGGCAACGAAATAACGCTAAGCGATGCAGAATTAGACAGCGACTACTTCCCTGTATGCAAAGAGTGCTCCAAAGACATTCTTGAAACATACAACTGCAAAAGACTGCATAAGAGCAAGCTATACAGGTATGATTATCCGATTATAGAAAATGGAACTTTGATTTGCACGTTGGATATGTATGCAAAAAAGAGTGAGGTAGATGAGTGTAGTGAGATGATATTAGTTAACATATACCACGACCTTGCATCAGAAAGTACGGTGTATAGGCAAACAAACGCTACAAAAGGTACTTACAAATATATTCTTGAGATAAACTCTGCAGTCAAAGAGACTATGACTTTGCTCGACGAGCCTGTAAGTGTGCCTCTTATGTATCAACAATACAGCGGAAGTCAGGGCTACGACGAAAGTGTAAGTAAAGTAATGATATATGGCGTGCTGTATGCGAAGGAAGTTGAATAATATGTACGAGGGAATAGATATGTATGTTTTCAAGCTGGGAGTAAGTGACCTGTTTCAGTATCTACAGTCTAAGTTGATTGAGTGTAAATACAAGTTTATCAGAGGCAAAGGGTTCCTTTATGCAAAAGGCACCTCTGAGATAATGCTCGTCGCTCATCTCGATACTGTATACAAGCAACCAAATAAGATATTCTTGCACCACGGTATGATGTATTCAACTACAGGTTTAGGCGCAGATGACCGTGCCGGAGTCGCTTGTATTCTTAATATGCTTGACAGAGGTTTTAGACCATCTGTACTGTTTACAGATGGTGAGGAGAGTGGAGGAACAGGTGCACGCGAGTTTGCAGATAACATAAAGTTAGACGGGATACACCTGTTTGTAGAGATAGACAGAGCAGGAACAAAGCACTTTGCATACTATACGTATGAATTAGATGAAGAGTTGGAGAAGTACATGCTGGATGTTACCGGCCTTGAAGGTAAGAAAGGTAGCTTTACAGATATAGATGTGCTTACTACAGAATACGGGATACAAGGGTGCAATATAGCTACTGGATATTATATGAACCATACAAAAAAAGAGTATCTGTTAATTAAACAATACAAGGAAGCGTGCAATAGCGTTGAAAACATACTTGTAAATCCACCAGAAGAAGTGTTGAAGTACGATGCAGAAGAAGATTGCGCAATCGCATGCGACTGGTCTTGGTGGCGTAAGCAAGAATTCCCAGATTGGGAGCCAGAGAGCACAGAAGGTTACAAGAAGAAAGACTGGTGGAAATGATTCTGTACTTAGCCATAAAGATAATGATATGCATGTGGGGATTTGCTGTGCTGTGTGGAGGTATTAAAAAGAGGTAGTTGAAGAGTAAAACGTACAATCGTTGGAGAATGCGAAAATGCATTCTCCTTTTTGTTGTATATAGGTATAGGCGAAAGAATTATTTCGTACACGAAATGTTCAAAAAGTGAACTATTTCTCAACTTACAGTTGTACTACATTAACTAACTATCTCAATAGCATACAATAACGTGGCGCATATAATCTATTGCTGTCAAAGAACATTACAACCATTTTTTATCGAGTACAACCGTAGGTTGTATTCTCTACCACGAGTTGTATTAAACTGTCAGTTGTACCGTTTACAACCGTCAGTTGTAATTAAACCTACGGTAGTATTGTCAAGTTGTATGCAACTGCCCGATGTACGATGTTGCTGTGTGCGTCCACTAACTATGTTCCTTTGAACGGGTTATGATGACTAAACTTTCTCTGTATTCAGTATTGTCAATACGCGCTTGCATGCCCGATGTACGTGGTTACAAAACCTCGTATTGTCAATATGTGCGCATTAGCCCGATGTACACGTAGTGATTAAAAATACTCTCGTATTGTCAATGTACTCGTACGTGCCCGATGTACAGGGTCTAAGGAATAAACAAAGTTATAACCCCCGTCCGCCCCCGCCCACCCGCCCCAACAAATGTTATTGTATCGATTCAACGGATAGTTGTATAGGTTTTCATAGGCTACGAGAACAGCTGTCTGTTTGTTTCGATTACGATGTGACTATTAAACCGTTCTAACGTCAAAACGACGTGTTAGAGAGCGTTTCAGACGATATCGATTTTAAGGCTATTCTTAGCCCTTAGGAAGCGTTCAACCCCCGTTTCCAGTCTCTCACTCGCGAAAGGGTTATAACTCATCTCATAGAAGGCGTGAATGGGGTTATAGAGGAAGTTTCAGACAGTGAGAGATATAAACAGCGGAAGAATCATCTTTGACTCGAGACAATCCCACGATTTCTAAAGCCTGATAACCTTAAACCTCGGGAAGCTCATCAATAGAGGGTTATAATCGACGTTCATTTTAAGGCCATTGACGAGCCTTAGGGAGCGTTCAACCCCGTTCTCACGCCAATCACCCACAATAGCCTAAAGAAACGCCTCTGAGACGTCGCCAATGTGGTCTATCGAAACGTTTATCGATTGATGACTTATGGAACGCGACTCTGTCACTCGGATATGATAGAAAGACTTCGAACGTCGCTAAAAATAGGCCTAAACTTCCTGACGAAGGTCAAAGAAAGGTTAAAGAGTGTGAAGAAAGTGAAAGCCAATGAAAACCACCAGGTCAAGGGTTACATTCCAATCATTGTGAACGCCACGATATAGCGGTCACGCTATCACAATAGGAAGTCACTCGGACTTCTTATTAGTGAGTCCGTTTTGGGATAAAAAAAGGGACGGTTTCCCGTCCCTTTGTTTTTGGTTCGGGTTAAAATTTATCACCCGAACCATCATAACCAAAAAAACCCATCTCGTCGAACGTTCGAGGATCGCGGACGGACAACAAAACGTCAAGCCCATCATAGGAATCGGAATCGAACGCGACGTTCAATAAGAACGCCGGCTCGATCAGGTCTCTTGACCATCGAAGGAACATTGATGGTCCGACTAAAACCCATCGATAACAGCGGTTTGACCCGCCGATGGTCGTTTTCAACAGCCGCTGGAGTTGACACGTCGGCACGAATCCGGAAGCCCTCAAAAGCCGCTCGAGTCTCACTCGAGATCACCACCTTCCGTCTTCGGAAGCGTTCTATTCACATAGAACGCCCCCTTCAAAATGAGGACTCGGACTTCAACCGGAAGGCTTTTAAAGCCTTCCGACAAGATAAACGTGAAAGCCTTAGACAGGCTCTCTTTCTTGGCCCTATGGGCCTTCCACCGCCGAGACATCTCGGCGATCATTCTTTCAATTTCAACATCTTCTACGAGCTTTTCAACACTAGGCATTTCTTTGGCCTCCTATTCGGGTTAGACTCTCATCTTATGTTCCAACCCCTATACAGATTAGACGTTGAAACACGCGAAAAAGTTCCAGTTCGCGGACAGAAACAGAATAACATTCGGAAACAGTTCCATTAAGGATATATTATGTTTTTGGCGACAAAACATTTTTTCAAAACCAAAACATTTTTTCAAAACCTTGAAATAACAATTCTAATTATTATAAATTGACAATATCAAATTATATAACCAGTTTCAAGAGTGTGAAAAGACACGCCCGAAGGTGTTTGAGTGGACGCTATGATTATAAACGACTGATTGACGCTATGGACACGCGACAATCAAAACGTCGTTAGATAACGCCGCCCTGATGACCACGGACGGCTAAAGCCCATCAATAAGGTGTTCGAGTGGACTATATTATTCTCCGGTCTCGCCCGTGACCCGACACCCCCCCGTCCATTCATAAACGAGCGTGAGGAGAGAGGAAATACCTCTCTCTCCCTGCGTACAATATTTTCGACCCTCTGTAAATGGCTCTATAGGCTGTTTCTTGATTTTATTTGAGCATTACTATATACTATTCATATACTAGACTTACTCAATAAAGTACTAAGAGTTGTATAAATCATAAAAGATAAAGATAGATCTCCTATCTTCTATTACTTAGGTTCTATTACTTAGGTTCTATTACTTAGGTTCTATTACTTAGGTTCTATTACT
>Ga0116149_1001411_pt1 | contig 29006 bp, 23 predicted proteins | sample AD_UKC057_MetaG_FD_89787 | JGI IMG/M metagenome (GOLD analysis project Ga0116149, IMG submission 89787) | Active sludge microbial communities of municipal wastewater-treating anaerobic digesters from USA - AD_UKC057_MetaG | ecosystem: Engineered > Bioreactor > Anaerobic > Digestate | place: USA...
GGCCTGAACCCACACGCGGGCGAACACGGCCTCTTCGGGCAAGGCGAGGAAGAGACGTTCGTCGGGCCGGCGGTGGCCGAGGCCCGGCGGCGCGGCATTGACGCGAGCGGCCCGCTCGTGCCGGATGCGGCGTTCACGGCGGGCATGCGGAAGAAGTTCGATGCATTCGTCTGCCTCTACCATGACCAGGGGCATATCCCCTTCAAGATGCTGGCCTTCGACACGGGCGTGAATCTCACACTCGGCCTCCCCATCATCCGCACGTCCGTGGACCACGGCACGGCGTTCGACATCGCCTGGCAGGGCGAAGCCGATCCGACCAGCCTCTACTCAGCCATCCGCGTCGCGGCTCAACTCGCTCTCGGCAGGCGGACAAAGCCAGTTCCATGATCGGCGTCATCGCGGATGATTTGACCGGCGCGGCGGAAATTGGCGCGGTGGGACTGCGCCACAAGTTGCGGGCGGAAGTCGTCCTCGCCGGCGAACCGTCGGGCGAGGCGGACCTCGTTTGTCTGGACACCGATTCGCGCGCGTGCGCGCCGGGCGAGGCGGCCGAACGCGCTGCTCGCGCCGCGCGCCGGATGCGGCAGCACCGAGCCGGCTGGCTCTACAAGAAAACCGACTCCGTTCTTCGCGGCAACGTCACGCCGGAGATCGAAGCCATCGTCGCCGCACTCGGCTTGGATGGCGTCCTGCTCGTCCCGGCCAATCCCTCCCTGGGCCGAACGATTGTGGGCGGACACTATTTCGTGCGCGGGCAGTTGGTTCACGAAACCGAGTTCGCTCGCGACCCGAAGTATCCGCGCTTGTCTTCCCACGTGCGCGAGTTGGTGGGCACGCCAGCCACCCTTCCGCTGCTTGTCCGCCGAGCGGAAGAGGGCTTGCCCGAACGCGGTATTGTCATCGGTGACGCTGCAAACTTGACAGACCTGCGCCAATGGGCCGCGCTCAGACAGCATGGTTGGCTGATGGCCGGCGGAGCAGACTTCTTTGGTGCACTTCTCACAGAAGAAACGGCAGGTGGCATATCGCAAGCCACCAGCGAATCTGCGCATCTCCCTCTCCCCCGCCGAGGGGGAGAGGGCCGACGTGAGGGGGAACGGATTGAGGAGGAACCTCGAACCTCGAATGCACTCCTCACCCTGCGCCTTTCCCCTTCGGAAGGGGAGAGGGGGGAAACCGACTGTCGGCCAGCCAAGGAACTCTTCGTTTGCGGCAGTGCGAGCGAAGTCACCCGGGACTTCGTGGCGCGTCAGAAGGCACGGCGTGTACGAATGTTCTCGTTACCGCCGGAAGTGGCCTCCGGTGGTTCGTTTGAAGCCGGCAGATTGACCTCGTTGGTGGACGAAGTCGTTGCAGGGCTGAAAGGGGCCGACCGGGTTATTCTCCACATCAGCCTGCCGCCGATGAAAGACCTCGCCATTGCCGAAATCCTGGCTTTGCATCTCGTCCGCGTCGCGGAGCAGGTCATCCCGCTCGCCGGGGTCGGCCATGTCTTTGCCGAAGGCGGCGCAACCGCCGTGGGGCTCGCGCGGCAGATGGCTTGGCATCGGTTGCAGGTCACGTCCGAACTCGCCCCCGGCGTGGTGACGCTCTCTCCGCATGGTGGGAGCTTCACGTTGTTGACCATCAAGCCGGGAAGTTACCCATGGCCAGAAGGCATTGTGGCGGGGCGTGCTCCTTGAAACCAGGAACCAGGAGATCATGAAACCAACGTTGAAACCAAAGCAGACCCAGGCGCACTTGCTGGCGGTTATTACGGCGCTGATGCCGCACGATCGACACACTCCGCCCGAACGCATCCTGGCCGAAAAGGGCGAGCCCGAGTTGTGTCGCCTGACGAATGACCCGCACGGAGAGCTGGATCGAGCTGCAGACAACCTCGAACGAGTCGAAAGGCTGCGCGCGAAGCTGGACGCGTGGTGGCCGGGGGGAGCAGTGTTTCCCAGGAACCACAGTGACGAGACCCAGGAACCATCATGATCTGCCGTCACTATCAAAATGGCCAGCAACTGGATGTGGCCGGACTCAACGTCGTCACGGTGCTCGTGGACCGGAGCGAAACACAGCTCACCGAGGTCGGCTGGAATCGGTGGCGCAAGGGACTGGCGGGGCCGCCTCACAGCCACGAAGCCAAGGAGCACATTCTCTACGTCACCGATGGCGAAGGCATTGTGGTGGTCGGCCCGGCGCGCTACGCCGTCAGGCCCGGCAGCTTGATGTTGTCACCCTTGGTCTTGATGGCGGCGTGTTCCTTGAGCACCGCGGCTTTGGTCGGCGCGAGGATGCAATCGAGGCGGCGCAGGACAGTGAGCGGGAGGATGACCTTGCGGTACTCGTTCCGTTTGTAGGGGCCGCGAAGGAGATTGCAGATGCTCCAGATGAAACTGGCGATTTTGCAGTGGCTTTCAGCGGGCATCGGCTTCAAAAGGTAGGTTTCGGTCGGATTTCCACTCGAACGCCGGCTGCGTGTCTGGCAAGTTCCGCGCTGCATGCCTGCATTTCTCTCAGCCGACAACGGCCTGTGGGGGGGCGAGGAACGTCTCCTCCCGCCGCCGTGGGCACCAAGCAAACGAAACTAGATCCCCATGATTCCCATCAATGAGCCAATCCTCCAAAGCTGACGTTCCTGAGACGACTTCGGCGGAGATTGAACCGTCGTCCCGGCCCGCCTTCGTCACCACGCACTGGTCGGTGGTGCTCACCGCCGGGCGCAATGACACCACGCGCGCCCGGGACGCGCTGGCCCGCCTTTGCCAGACTTACTGGTTTCCGCTTTATGCCTATGTCCGTCGGCGCGGCCATTCGCCGGAAGATGCGCAGGATCTCACGCAGGAGTTTTTCGCTCGGTTGCTGGAGAAAAGCTGGGTCGGCGACGCCGATCAAACCAAAGGCCGTTTCCGTTCGTTTCTGCTCATGGCAATGCAGCGCTTTCTGGCGGACGAGTGGGACAAGGTGCGGGCCCAGAAACGTGGCGGTGCTGTGCCGCTCGTGCCGCTGCAGTTCGACACCGCGGAAACACGCTACGGCGTCGACCCAGCCGATCCCGCCACGCCGGAACGGAGCTTTGAACGGCGCTGGGCCTTGACGCTGCTGGAGGAGGTGTTGAACCGCCTGCGCAAGGAATACGAGACCGAAGGCAAGGGCAGCTTGTTTGCCGCGCTCCATCCGTGTCTGGTCGGCGAACGCACGGCCCAGCCCTATGCGGAGCTGGCCGCGGAGCTGGGGGTCAGCGAAAGCTCCGTGAAATCCGCGGTGCATCGCTTGCGCCAGCGCTACCGGCAGTTGCTGCGGGAGGAGATTGCCCAAACGGTCAACGACCCGACCGAGGTGGATGAGGAGTTGCGCCACTTGTTCGCAGCGCTGGCTGGTCCATAAGCACGCTGAACTCGTAAGGTGTCGCATCGTGAAACCCAGACCGCCATGCCAATCAGCACGATGCAACCCCCTGACGGGTCCGCGTTTGAGCGATTTTTTGCTCAACCTCGGCCCGGCGTTTCCTAAGTAATGGGTGGAAGGACCGCATTTATGGAAACGAAACGAATTTGTCCGAGTTGCCACAAGACGCTGCCGCCCGACGTGCCGCTGGGGCTGTGCCCGGAGTGTCTCATCAAGTCCGGCTTCAATACCGGAACCGAACCCGGCACTCCCGGCAAGGCCTCCGGCTTTGTGCCGCCGCCGGTCGAGCAGATCCGGAAGCTCTTTCCCCAGCTTGAGATCATCGAACTCATCGGCCAGGGCGGGATGGGCGCGGTTTACAAAGCGCGGCAGGCGGCCTTGGACCGGTTGGTGGCGCTGAAGATTCTGCCGCCCGGCGTGGCGGGCGATGCCGGCTTTGCGGAGCGGTTCAATCGCGAAGCCCGCGCGCTGGCGCGACTGAACCATCCGCACATCGTGGCGGTGCATGATTTCGGCCAGGTGGGTGGCCAGCCGTATCTGGTGATGGAATTCGTGGACGGCCCGAATCTGCGGCAGGTGGAACAGGCCGGCCGGCTCACGGCGGCCCAGGCACTCGAGATCGTTCCGCAAATCTGCGAAGCCCTTAGTTCGCGCACAACGAAGGCGTCGTCCACCGCGACATCAAGCCGGAAAACATCCTCCTCGACAAAAAGGGCCGCGTCAAAATCACCGACTTCGGCATCGCGAAGATTCTGGGCGCGACTTCAGGAAAGGATTCGCTGACCGGCGCGAAGGACGTCGTGGGCACACCACACTACATGGCACCAGAGCAGGTGGAGCATCCACAAGCCGTGGATCATCGCGCGGACATTTATTCACTCGGCGTGGTTTTCTACGAGCTGCTCACGGGCGAACTACCGCTGGGCAGATTCCAGCCGCCATCGAAGAAAGTGCAGGTGGACGTGCGCCTGGACGAAGTTGTCTTGCACACGCTGGAAAAGGAACCGGAACGACGTTATCAGCACGTGAGTGAAGTGAAGACGGACGTGGAGACGATTGCGGCGACGCCCAAGGCGGCGACCGCAAGCGCCAGACCGCCCGTGCCGCCCGTCGTGATCAAGCGCTGGCGTGACGCCTGGATTTGGAACTGGGAGTATATCCAGTTGTTTCTGATCGTGCCGCTGGTGGCGGGTGGACTGGTTTTGCCGTTCCTCCTGCCCCGTTTTGGGCTGCGAGCGCTGTGGGTCTTCGCCTTCGAGTTGGCAGGCATCGCGTTTGCCATCACCTATGCCATCGTCGGCCGGCAGGTGCGCCGGGTGCGGGAGCAGGTGCCACGAACCGAGCGTGACGTGGCGGAGTGCCTGATGTTCCGCAGGCCGTTTCAGTCGCCGGGCGTGGCGGTGATGCACGACGACCGGCTGGAGTTGAAGCCGATCGTGGGCTCGCCGAGCATGGTGCCGCTGGCGGACATCGTCGCGGTCAAAGAGGTGCGGTGGTTCAACGGGACGCGGCTCTGGTTCAAGAGAGGCTTCGTGATGGACCTGGCCACTGGCCAGCGGGTCGGCGTGGCGGTGGCGGAGGTGTTCGCGCGGCGCTGGCGCGCACGCTTGAGCCAGGGCTGTCTGCCGGAAATCCCGCCGCGGGCAGAATGGGAGAGAAGCCAGGCGGGCGGCGCGTTGGCACCAGCAACGGGAAAGACGCCCGGGGGCGAATCGGGCTGGCTGCGGCGGAGTCTGATACCCGAGGATACCGCGGCCCGCTGGGCGCAATGGCTGAGCTTCGGCGCGGCCTTGGCGATCTTGGTTCTGGGTTTCCTCGAGTTGCCGAAGTTCGATCTCCAGCCGCACGAACTCTTCTTCGGTATCCTGCTGGTCTTGATTCTGGCCCTGGTGATGGTTGTGGCTGGATACTTGGTCGGCGCCGCCGGGACCAATCGGCGGCGGCAGGAATTGGCGCCGAAGCCCCACGCGCCGGCGGCCAGTGGGGAGGAAGGCATCTTGGCCATGGCACGCCAGGCTGTCAAAGCTCCCGCCAGTTGGTTGGTGGCGACGGCTACCCTGAACTGGGTATCTATCCCGTTGGCGGCGGTTGTGATCGTGCCGCTCGCCGAGCAAAGCCAGGGTCTGCCTGCCTTGCATCTCTCCAACACCCTCGTGGAAGTGGTATGCGTGGCTTCGCTGGTCCTGTGCAGTGTGGTCCTTTTCGCGGCCCTGAAGATGCAACGCCTCGAGGCTTATCGTCTGGCCATGATCGGCAGCCTTCTCGCCATCTTCGTCGCGCCGGGAAACATCATCGGCCTGCCAGTAGGGATCTGGTCGCTGGCCGTGCTTTCTCGCCGCGAGGTGCGCGAGGCCTTTGGCCAAGCCCGGAGGCTGCCGCCTGAAAGCCCCCGGCCCAAACGCGGCAGCCTGGCTTGCATGACCGTCGCCGTGATGGCGCTCCTGGTATGGTATTCTGACTGGCCATCGTCGTGCAGCGTCTTCAACGCGCTCCGACCGCCGCCCGGGCCAACGGCACCGAAATCGAGGTCTCGGCCCGGAGGACGGGGGGCGCCCGCCCGCGTCGGCCGAAGTCATTCAATTGCTTGATCAGGGTGTCGAGCTCCTTCAGGTGCGGCTAGACGGCCGTCCGACACTTCCGGATCACACCTTCGCATTCCAGACGGCCAACGGCGCCCGCGGCGTGGTGAAAGTCAGCGGGCTTACATTTGAGGGCAATGAGGTCGTTGGGCTAAGCTCCGACCTGCAGCCACACGGATTAGAGATCCAATAAAGAGAAAGAACATGAGCCCCACCAACACCACACTGGTCTGGCTGGCAAGTTTTGCATCCGCTCTCGCCATCAGCGGCTGCAAACACCCTCCAGCCAGCCATGGAGCCACCTGGCGGACATCGGGCTGGATGCGATCGGCATTGAGACCTCGGAGACGATCCCCGCGACCCAGGTCAAGCGGGCGTTTGCGCGAGGCGCGGCCAGGCAATTCGGAATCCCGTGGTTCGAGGAAGTATCGGCGTGGTTTGGAGCGAGTGTGTCGGGTGGCATGCCCGAGTCGGAAATCTTGTCATACTGGCCAAATACGCCAGTAGGCGGAGAAGCCGGTCATCGATCCTTCAGCAACCCAGCGCGTGGGCATCTCCTTTCAGGGAAAACGCGCGCAAGTGTCGGAGCTGATTTACGCCGACACAGTGCGGATCGAGAGCATTGGTGTCGCTAATGAGCGGCGCATTCAGTTCAATCTGCCACCGGGTGAGTTGCGCCTAATCAAAATCGAAGGATCCGTCAAGACACCATGACCGCACAGTTCAACTGGAACACGACCATGTTCATGCTTTCGTAACCGATGGTCTGTCTGGCCGGATGTCTGGCCATGGTCGATGGCACCGCCGCGGAGGACACCCTGGCAGAAACATCGACGAGCCCTGTCACCAGGCCCGGCGTGAACCTCTTCGGCTTCGACGTGACGATTCGCCCGCGGGAATGTCACACAGTTGGGCAATATTTCTGCGTCGAGCACCTAAACTCCTATGAAACTGCAACCAAATGCTCGTTTAACAACGCTGTTACTGACCCTCGCCTTCATGAGCGCGTCGCTTCGGGCTGGCATGGTGTCGCCCGACGGCACGCTTGTCGCATACGCGGTTCCAGCCTATGACAAGGACGCGAACCTCTACAGTGAGGTCTTCGTCAGCGCTGGCGATGGATCCTCAAAGCGAGCTCTGGGTACAGTGCCAGGCCGACGCGATCAGATCAGTTGGATCGGAAACGACCGCATTGTCCTGGGCGAGTTTGCCTTCGCCGAGCGGTGTGCCGTGCTGGACACCACGGGCGAGCGGCTTCCGGATGTTGTTCTTCCCTCCGGGTGCGACGTCGTCTACCTAGCGGTATCACCCGACGGGCAGAAGGTCACCTTCACGGGAAGCTGTTCTGTCGGGGGCGAGCAGCGGCATGGCCTGTTCGTTTGTGACGTCGACAGCGGCGTGGTGAAACTGCTGATCGAGAAGAATATCAAGTCGCTGGCCGCTTGGTCGCCCGACTCGCGGACACTTGCCGTCGGCATCGGCGATTACGGGAAGGATTACCCGCTGCGGATCGTCGACGTCGCCACCGGCCAGGTGGACGATACCGGCGCGTTCGGAGTCGGCGCGAGCTGGTCCCCGGACGGCACGCTCGTTGCCTGCACCACGGATATTCGGCGCGGTGGTTCCTGGATCGCCGGCGTTCCCAACGATGGCAAGTTGGGGATCTATGAGGTGCAGACGCGCGCGATGCGCGTCGTGGCAGGCACGGATGGCGCCCTGCGGCCGGCGTGGTCAAAGAGCGGGAACCTCGTGGCCTACGTCGCGGGCGGGAAGATCGGGATTGCGAATCGGGACGGCAGCAGCAAGGCCCTGCCGCAGGACATTGGCCGGGAACTGCCTAAAGGGCCTTTCCAGATGGCCTGGGTCGGCGACGAAGCCGTGTGCATCCTCGCCAACAACCAACTCGTCCGCTTCGATGTCTCCTTGGCCAAAGCTGTCACGCTCGCCGAGTGGAAAGAGCCCGCGGTGCCGGAGCTGAAGCCTGAAGACTTCAAGACCTTCGAGTTGCCGCGCGTGACGGTGACCTACGCGCGCTTCGATCGAAAGTATGCCGAGGCGTTCGGCAACATCCTGGCGGAGGCGCTGAATGTCTATGAATCGCTCGGATTCAAGATGCCCCCGAAGGTCAACCTCGAAGCCTGCATCGACCCTCAAGCCACCCAACTCTGGACGGACGGCGAGTCGCGACTCTACCTCGACTTGAAATCCAAAGAGCTCCTTGCCCCGGCTTACCGAACAGGCGTTTTCAACCTTTATGGCATGTGCCATGAGTTGGGGCACGTCGCCATGTACCGGAGCCTGGAAAGCAACATGGGCCTGCCACAGGGTGTCGCCGAAGGCTGGGCGCATTACGCCGGCTGCATCGTCATCACCGAAGTCGCCGCGAAACTCGGCACGTCCATCTGGCCCGAGTCCTACGACGTCGCCGAAGTGGAGGGGATTGGCCGCCTAGTGCAGGCGTCGGCCGAAGCCAGGTCCTGGGAGAAGATGGATGAAACCTCGCGCGCGGCGCTTGCTTTTTACCGGATGGAGACCGAGTGCGGCAGGGACAAACTCGCAGCGGCGATGACGGCCGCCCTGGCGGAACGCCCCACCGGCAAGGAGCTCCTGCCTCTCCTGCTCGCGAAGTTGCGGCAGGCGACGGCCAATCCAACGGCGGCCAATTGGGTGCCGGAGAGTGTGCTCGTGCCTCGGACTGAATGGAAAACCAAGGAACGCCTGCCGGGCGATGATTTTTTCGCCGACCAGAAAGTCGAGCCGGATGGCCCGGGTCTTTGGCTGTACTACGATGACGGCACGATGGAGGACAAGCAGAGCATTTCCGGCTGCGCCGAGACGGTGCTGTTCCGACTCCCTGAGGGGGCCTGGCTGCTCGACGGCATCAAGCTCTACAGTGCCCGGTACGGCGAAGACGAGCCGCCCGAAGAAAACGTCTCTCTTTACCTCTGCGATGAAAGCTTCGAGCTCCTGCGGGAAGTGAAGATTGCCTACTCGAACTTCGAGAAGGGGGACGAGAAATGGCACACGGTGTCGTTCGCCCCCATCCCTGTGCCAAAGACCTTCTACCTGGGGATCGACTTCCACGCCACGGCGACCAAGGGCGTCTATGTGGCCAAGGACACCAGTGTCAGGCGATCCCACTCACGGTTGGCGATGCCTTACTCCTACGTCGACGACATGAAGGGGACCGCCGACTGGATGCTCCGCGTGCATCTGCGTCCAAGGCCGTGACCATGCAGTTGGATCCGTGAACCTGGCGGGCGCGGCAGAAGGTGGTCGTGGTGGGGCGGTGAATCCAGCCCCCTTTCACGAAATCGCTGAAGCCGTGACCAGGCTCAAATCACCCTGACACTCCGTGAGTCACGTCCGCGGGAGTTGTCCAATCCGTGAGCGACAGCTTTCAACATGAATCAGGCGACGCACCTTCAAAGGGGATGGCGGCTTTTGCCGGCCATCATCTTAAGCATCACTTTCAACTCGACCGCTGGCGAAAGCACGAACCAGATGTCGGTTGGAGATGCTGATGCGCTAAGGGCGGCTGTGGAAATGGCTCGACAACACGCCCCGGTCGCCGCGCTGCGCCGGCGCTGCTGCGCAGCGCTGGAGATTAGAAGTGCGGAAATCTTGCTAGAAATGCAAGACTGTCACCGATTGCAGTGCAAAGGGAAAGGGACTCCTTGACAACACGATGCGTGGTCACTGAACAGGGACCGGTGCCACGCGGTGATCCACGGTCCCGCCGGGGGGCCAGCCTTGGCCAAGGTTCAGGGCCAGGGCAAGCGAACTCGAGGATTGAAGCCATCGCCAAGATGCCATTTCCCTGCGAAACAGCGTGGGGCTTGTAATCACGCCACAACCACGGCATACTTTCGCCGTGACAACAATGGTGCAACTCGATGGTTCCAATCGGATCGTCCTGCCTCTGGACCTCCGGCGGGCGGCGGGGGTTCCGCGCGGACAGAAGCTCAAGGCCTCGGCCACGCCGGGGCGCATCGTGCTGGAGATGGAGCCGGCGTCGCAGGGCAAGGTCGTCAAACGCGGCAAGTTGAAGCTTTGGACCGGCAAAGTCCCGGCCACGCCGGTCGCGGAGGCCGTTGAGGCGGCGCGACACTACGAGCGATGACTTTTCTGGACACGGGGATTCTGGTCGGCGCGGTTCTCGAACAGCATCCTGAACATGGCGCCTGCCTCGAGGCGCTGGAGGAATCCGAAGTCCCATTCACCGACGCCCACGCCCTGGCGGAGACGTTCGCCACGCTCACGGGCTTCTACAGGGTGCCGATTGCCGCCGCCACCGAACTGACACTCGGCCTGAAATCCAACCTCACCGTCGAGCCTCTGTCGCTGGCGGATTACGAGAAGGCGATGGGCGAAGCGCGACAGCGCGGCGTGATGGGCGGCGGCATCTACGATTCATTGCACGCAACTTTCGCGCGGCGCAAGGGGGCCAAGCGCATCGTCACGCGCAATCCCTCACATTTCGCTCACACCGCGCCCGACCTGGAAATCCTCACGCCGTAGCCGGGTGGTGCCGTGCGGCCCTCGCTGTCGGTAAGGCGGCCATCGAGGAGGCTCTGGCGGAAGACGTTGAAGACGCCTGGCTGCCGAAGCCACAACGCGCGAATGGGCTTGGGCGGAGAGTCTGACGCAGGCAGGTCGCGGTGGACCTTTTGGGTTTCGTCGAAGAGGACCACGCCAGAGGGCCGGCGCCACGCTCCGCTTGATCTCAAATGGCGGATCTCCGATGGCAGATTGCGCACGATGTTCTCCCCGCTGTCGAAGAGCGACTGGGAGAGGGCGCGGGTGGGCTCGGTCTTGCCGACGCCAGTGGGGCCGAGGAAAACGAGGGAGCCGATGAGGCACGTGGAATCCTCACGGCCGGAGCGGGCGCATATGCCAGCGCCGGCGACGGCTGGCAGGGTTCCCTGCAGGGGCAGGCACGGGTTCGTCCTGGCCAATGACGCACTGGTGAAGGCCCAAGGCAGCTTGCGGCGTCCGCCGTGCCCGGAACTTGAAGTGCCAGTTTGGCACTTCGAGTTGCTGAACTCTTCAGTTACGAGAAGTCAGCGAACGGGTGGCGGAGTCCAGATGGTGGCCGCGATGTGTTGCTTGGGATATTCCGCCGTGTGGCAATACGACAGGGTCACGATCTCTCCCTCACCGGCGCTTGCCGTGTTCGAACTGGGCTTGGCTGATCTCCTGGCCCGCACGGTCCCAACAACGGGCCGCGCCATGCGCCTGGTGGTTCTGCCATGTCGATACGGACTTCGTGGCGCCACTCTCCCAGAATTGCGTCCAGACGCCGGCACCATCGGGCCGGTGTTCCCACTGCCAGACGAGCGTGCCGTCCGATTGCCAGAGCGCCTCGACGCCGATCTTGCGGCCGAGGCGGTAGGTGACCTCGTAGTGTTTGGCGCCGTTTGGATGGAACCAGCGCTCCTCGCCGTCGAGCAAGTACCGGCCGTCATCCGCCACTCCGCCGCTCCAGGAGGCGTGCGTGGTTCCGTCTGGATGCTTCACCGAGGCCGTCGCAGCGGCAGCGATCCGCGTCGCGCGGGAACGCATCCATTCCTCGTCGCCTCCGCCCGGATCAGGGTCGTTGCCCGAGAGAATCCACGCCTCGTTGAACTCGAAGTGGAGGCAGGGATGGTTCATGGTGGTGATGAGATGGATCATCCCGTTGGGGGCTTGACGCGCCGCGCTGTAGCCCAGCGTGGTGGCGCCGCCGAGGTTCTTCGGATTCTCATGCGGCAACGCGCCGGGCACTTTCTTGAATCGCCAGCTCTTTCCCTCATCCTCCGACAACGCCACAAAGCTGCCTCGCTCCTCGACCTCGGCGGGCGCTCGCCCCTGGAGATCCTGAAAGTCGGCGGCGAAGAACAGACGGCCACTGGCCAACCGAAGCACGCTCGGGCGCTGGTTGTTGGTCTGAGGCGGGAATGGTGTTTTGATCTTCTCGTAACTCCGCCCGCCGTCTCGCGAAATCGCCAGCGGCATGTAGCCCTCGAAGTTCGAGTTCTTCCCACCAAAACCCAGGATCGCGCCATCCTTGCGCCAGCAGTAGGTCGTGTGCCGACCGAAGCTGCGCCCGCCCGGATCCGCCCACGACGCGCCGTCATCCTTGTTGGTCCAGAGGACCGATGACGCGCCCGCGGCATCGCTGGCGACGTAAAGGGCGCCGTCGGGCCCGCGCAAGGCGGTGTTGATTGGCTGGCGCGAGTGCGCGCCAATGGCACCGACGAACTGCGGGTACCGGATCGCCTCCCACGTGGCGCCGCTGTCGGTTGAAGTCGTCCATTGGAAAGGAAACCCGCCCCGCTCGATCGCGGGTGATCCCCAAAACAGGAACAGCTTTCCGCTCCCGCTCCAGTCCGTCCACAGCAGCGGCGCGTGGTCGTTCGCATCGGGAATGTCGACGATCGGCTCGGGCATCTCCCACAAGTCCGCTCCATATCGGAGCCGCGCTCCCATGAGACTGACGCCCGGCTCGTACTCGCTGTAGGAAGTGTAGATGACCAGCAGCAAGTCGCCGTTGGGACAAACCTCCAAGGCTGGACTATGGTTGTGTTCGCGAAACGAGGGATGCAGCCCCGCCGCCGCGATGTCGGCGTCCGGACTGTTGTCAGGCGGGACCGGGAGAAGCAGACGCTTGCGGAAGTAAGGCCGCTTCGGGTCGGGCCCTTGCTTGACGGCGTCGGAGGCCGGTTTCACGCACTGGCGCACGAACGGAACGCAGGCCGGCCGCGGCGGGGTAATCGGCCAGGGCGCCTGCACGATGCGGAACCCGACCGCGTGGGCGCCTGGGGTGCCGAGGCCGCCTTCCCGAACCAGCAGGTTCCCCGCCTCGGTGCCCTGCGATTCGCGGTGGGACCACGCCGTCTCGGGGATCGGCGCGAACGGCGCGTTGCCCCAGCGCCACCACAGATTCAGTTCCGCGTCTCCCGATTGACAAACGAACTCGATCGTCACCGGCACCCGGCGCCCCTTTTCCATCGCCGCGGTTGCGGTGTACTCGCCGGGCTTGCCCAGCGCGTCGATCACCACTTTGTCGCCAACGGTGCAACGGACACCGTCGCGCGCGCTGAACTGGAACGTGACTTCGCCCGTGATCGGTCCTTCCAGAAAGCCGCGCCAGCGCGCCGACCAGTCGCGACCGCGCTCGTTGCCCCAGCGATTCCGAGCTTGTGTCAGCGGGATGACTTCCAGTGGGCGACGGAAGTCCGAGTTGCCGTAGAGGACACCGACCAATCCCGATTGTTCGCGGTCGGGCGTGGTCGCCTTGCCGGCGATCGCCAGGGCTGTGCTTGAAGCGCCGAACGCGGGCGGCAATCCCGCGCGGTTGGCGGAGGCGAAGTAATCCTGGGGTTGGCGGCCTCTCTCACCGCCGAGCCGATCATTGCCGTCGGGTTTACCGCCGCGCACCACGCGGGTCAAACTCTGCTCCGGCCCAACCGGGTCGGTTTGGCTTTGGGGGGAGTAGGGTCCGTACCCGTCGTGGCACCATTCGAGCACGCCGTCACAGAGCCCACGCAGGCCCCAGGGATTCGGGGCGTCAGGCGCCGGGGCCTGGTCGCCGGACCAGAATCTCGTGGTTGTCCCCGCTCGGGCGGCGTACTCCCATTCCGCCTCCGTGGGCAATCGGTAGGGCTTCCCTTCTTTCTCGGAGAGCCAGCGGCAGAAGGCCGCGGCTTCGTGCCAGCTCACGCCCGTGGCTTTGCCCTCCGTTTGATGGCGGTGGGCGGGGGCGAATTGCCGATAGTGCTCGAGGGTGATCTCGCTCGCGGACATCAGCCAAGCATGAGTGAACGTGACGGTGTGGGCCGGGCTTTCATCCCAGTCGCCGCCGTGGTCGCGTCCCATCACGAAGGACCCGGCGGAGATCGACACCAACGCGATGCCCACCGAGTTCGTTACCGCCGCCGGCCGGGGATCGCTTCCTTGCGCCTTCGAGAATCCAAGCCAGCATGCGAACAGGACGAGGTTCCAACCGCGCTTCATGATCATGGCACAAGCATGACCGATTCAGGTGCCGGCAGCCATACGAATACTGCCATCATCTTTGTCTTTTCCTGCGGGGTGGCGATGCGGCTTCGGGCCGACGGCGCATTCCAGGCGGGGAGACTTCTCCAGGATTGGCTCGAAACCGACACAATTCGCATGGCTTTTGGCATTTCTGACATGGTGAGGGGCGGCGGATCCGACCGCGACGGACAGCACGTTCCAGTTCGACGTCGAGGGAGTGCTGACGGCCGCTCAAGCCCCGGCCCTGCCGAGCGCCTATTGGAGAGGGTTTGTGGTGGAATGCCCGGTAAGCGACGGACAACTCACCATCCGCAGCGGCCCCCAAGCGGCAAATAACAAACTCTGCTTCGTCGACATCGTTCAGGTGTCGGTCGCGGAGTTGCCGCAAATCACCTCGGTGTCGTTGAGCGGAGGGAACATCACCATTCAGTGGACCGGCGGAGGCACGCTGGAGGGAACCAGCAGTCTGCCAGCCTCCAACTGGATCGAACTCGGTTCGGGCGGCTCGTGGACCGAGCCAACCGCCGGACCGGCCAGGTTCTACCGCGTTCGCCGGTAACCGCGCCGTTGTGGCCCGGGGGCCGGCTTGACTCCGGTCCTCGGGCCCTTGTCCCCGGCCCCATTTGCGCCGCTTCGCACAACCGTTCCACCTATTATCCGTCCCATGGTTCATCGCACTCGCACACTCCGCCCTTCAGGTTTCCCGCGACGAAACCGGCAGGGCTTTACCCTGATCGAACTGCTGGTGGTGATCGCCATCATTGCCATCCTCGCCGGGATGCTGCTGCCGGCCCTATCCAAGGCCAAAGCCAAAGGCCAGCGCACCGCCTGCATGAACAACATGCGGCAGGTGGGGCTGGCCTTGACCATGTATGTCGACGACAACAGCGGGCGCATGCCGCCGATCACCCGCGCCGTGTTCAACTTCGCCGGTGCCGAGGCGCCCGACAACATCCTGAAACTGCTCCTCCCTTACGTGGGGAGCGCTGTGGGCACGAACCGGGCCACGCCAGTCTATGCCTGTCCGACCCTCAAACCTCCGGCCAATCGCTCCTTCTGGCCCACCCCGGCCAGCGACTCCGGCCTCTTGGCCAACGCCCTGGTCTTACAGCGCAAAATGGACCAGATCGTCAACCCGAGCCTGATCGTCGTATTCCAGGAGAACTGGTGCCGTTGGAACTACCTGCTCAACCAGCCGGAAGGCACGGACCGGGAGGATTACACCCAGTGGCACACGTGGACGGATACCAAGGACACTTCGATGGGTTGGAGCGGAACCGCGCGCGAGCACTTTTCCAATGTCCACGACCAGGGAGGCAATCTGGTCCACGCCGACGGGCACACAAGCTACCGGAAGTACCGGACTCTCACCAGCGGCGACTTCGGATTGCTCGACCCGGCCACCAAACAGAGCGACGCCTACCAGCCCACGGAGGCTCACTCGCGCAAAACTTACATCCCGGCTTTCTAGCCTGCATGCTGACTTCTCTTGAGAACTCCGGCTTCGCGGTGGCAAAAAGTGGTGAGAAATGCAGGCTGGCGCCGGGGTTGACAGTCGGGCATGAGCCCGTGAACCCCGTCAAGCACCCCGGCAGATCGCCTTCGACGGGTCGTGGATCGTCCGCAGTCCGGGCCAAAGGGCAGCGGCCCGGACTGCCGCCTCCGCCATCCTCGGCCTGACTTGCCTTGAAATCCCGGCCTCGGCCCAGGCATGTTCTCGCCATGCGACAGAGAATCTCACTGTCCGTCCTCGCCGCGGCTGTGTCCCTGGCGTTTGGCCCGCCCGCGGCAATTCCGGACGAGATGGCACCCCCGGCGATGGAGCGATTCGTGCTCGTCGAGTTGTTCACATCTCAGGGCTGCAATCTCTGCCCCGACGCGGAGCGGTTGTTGGGCGCGCTCGCCGACCGCAACCGCCGGGTCGTCCCCATCGCGTTTCACGTCGATTACTTCAACACGCCGTGGCGGGACCCCTATTCCCACCCGCTCTGCAGTGAACGCCAGCGGGAGTACGACTTCGTCTATCCCAAGCCTAAGCCGCTGGAATACGGCCTCTACTACACCCCCATGCTCATGGTCGACGGCGCGCAGTCGGTCAACGGCCGGGACCGGCCCGGGGCAGAGGCGGCCATTCGCCAGGCGCTCCTCCGCAATCCGACGGTGGCGTTGCGCGCATCGCTCCGAATCCAACAGACACCCGCCATCGGGGAACTCGAAGTGCGGGTGGCCCCGATATCCCCGCTTGTACTGGGACGGCCCCTCCGGATCGGCACGGTGCTGCGCGACGACGGCCTCACCAACCGGGTCTTGTCCGGCGAAAACGCGAACAAGACCCTGGTCGCCCGGTTTCCGGCGCGCAAGATTTTGCTCGGCGACGTCACGCTCGACGGGCCGGCTGAGAAGGCGCTCCAGTTCGCAGTCCCTTTGAACCCGACCTGGACGACGAACCGCTTGCGCGTGGCCGTCTTCGCCCAGGACAGACAATCAGGCGTGGTTCACCAAGCGCTCGATCTGGCGTGGCCATCACAATCCCACCGCGGTCCGGCGAGTGACCGCGCAACAAAGGCCATGAAACCAATCCCAATCCCATGAAGCCTCGACCTGGTTCGTTTCTGCTCCTCTTCGTCGCTTTCGCTTGTCAGCTCATGTCGGCCAGGGCGCAGGCCCCCGCTGGCCCGGCGCCGTCGGCGCCTCGAGCCGCCCAGGTGAGGCTTCTCTTTTCGGGCCCGCAGGACGTCACGGACACCTGGGGCAAACTGCACTTCGGCGTGACGCCCGTGCGGCTGATCCGCGAAATCGAGCCGCCGCCCTTCACCGTGGTGGGCTGCTTTCCCCAGGCCGTCGGCGCCTGGGACGTGTTCGGCCAGCAACTCACGCCGGTCGGTCGCGGAAGGGAGTCCTACGAGGAAACCAATGCCTGGAAACTCCTCCGGGCCACCACGCGCGACGGCGTGTCGTTTGCGCATCCCGAGACCGTGCTCGACTCGCCGCCGGGCACCTGGACCCAGCACGCCGCGATGGCCTACAACCCGGAGGCGCAAGAGTATTTGCTGCTCAAGTTGAAGGTGGACAGCTACGGGTTCGCCTATACCGCCTTCTTCAGTCCCGACGGCAGGCGATGGCAGGCGCATCCAGGCAATCCGCTGTTCTACGAAGGCGACGCCATGAGTCTGTTCTGGAGTCCCAAGCTGAAACGGTTTGTGTGCGTCAGCAAGAGCCTCCAGCCCCACCGCAAGCACATCCGGGATCACGGCGGCCCGACGAAGGCACTCGGGGACGATGCCCTGCGTGACCGACGCGTCTTGATGCTGCGGTCAAGTCCCGATGGCCGCCGCTGGGAACCGTCCGTGTCGCTGCCCGACGTCTGGGATCGCCACAGCCAGAAAGGCGCGCATCCCCCCGGATTCCTCACGATGCCGGATGCTGAGGATCCCCCCGACCTCGAGTTCTACAGCGGGAACGCTTTCTGGTATCACGACCGCGCTTACATGATGGTGCTCAACTACGCGGCCAGCCCACTCGCCGCCCGCAAGCACGCGCCACACCTGGACGACGAATGGTGGACCAGCCCGGATGGCCTGCGCTGGGAACGCCCCGCCCGTGGTGTCAATGCGCTGGACGTCTTTCCCCAGATCCCGCGGCTCGAAACGCATCCGATGATTGCGCATGGCATGATCTTGTTCCCGCGCGGCAAGCTGTTGCTCGGTTTGCCGGAGGATCGCCTCAGCTTCGTGGGCGCGCGAGCCAACGGCGAGTTCTCGACCCGGGCGTTCAAGATGCCCGCGGCAGGCTTGCTCCTCAACGCCGCGGTGCCGTCCCCGGATCGCCCCTTCGCGAAAGAGCAGGCCTACATCATGGCGGCGGTGTTGGATGAGAAGGGCGCCGTCATTCCCGGCTTCGGAGCGGACCGATGCGTCGTTCGCGACGCCGATCGGCAGGCGATGCCTCTGCAATGGGGCGAAGCCTCCGCGCGCCAGCTCGCCGGACGAACGGTCCGTCTTCGCTTCTGGCTTCGCAGCGCCAACATCTACGCCGTGACAACCCCCGTTGAACCATGAACCGAAGACAATTCCTCTCCACCGCCGCGAGCGCGACCACCCTGCTGGCCGCTTCACCACCAAGCCGCGCCGCCGACCCCACGCCCAAGCCCCGCATCCCCATCGGCTTTCTCGGCGCCACCTACTCGCACGGGCCAGATAAAATCCGCCTGGCGATGAGTTCGCCGGATTGGGAATTCGTGGGCGTCTGCGAGACGTCGGACGCCGGGCGCCAGACTTGCGACAACCTCGGCGCCAAACTCGTCTCGCAAGACGAGCTGTTCCAGCGCGCCCGCGTCGTGGCCGTGGAATCCGACATCCGTGACCACGCCGCCCACGCCCTGCTCGCATTGAAGGCCGGCAAACACGTCCACCTCGAAAAGCCGCCCGCCACTCGACTCGCCGATCTGCAGGCCGTGGTCGCCCTCGCTCGCGAAAAGCAGTTGCTGCTCCAAACCGGTTTCATGTGGCGCTACCACCCCGGCTTTCGCGCCATCTTCGCGGCGGTGCGTCAGGGCTGGCTGGGCGACGTCTTCCTGGTCCGCGGCTACATCAGCAACAACCTCCCACCCGCGCGCCGCCTCGAGTGGGCGGAGCACAAAGGCGGGTCCATGTTCGACCTGGGATCGCACCTCGTGGACGCCACGGTCCGCCTCCTGGGCAAGCCCAATGCCGTCACGCCGTTCCTCCGCCGCCACGGCAAGTTCGAAGACGCGCTGATGGACAACAACGTCGCCGTGCTCGAATACGACCGCGCGACGGCCGTGCTCGTCAACACCGCGCTGCAAGCCGGCGCCGCGCCGCCCCGTTCCTTCGAAGTGCTGGGCACGAACGGTACGGCGACGCTGCGACCCATCGAACCCGCGTCCCTGCAATTGGACCTGACCAGTCCTGCCGGCCCTTACCGGAAAGGGGCGCAGGCGGTTTCGCTCCCGCCCTACCAGCGCTACGAAGGGGATCTTGCCGAACTCGCCGCAGCCGTCCGAGAAGAACGAGCGTTGACCGCCCCGCTCGATGAGGAATTGCTTGTGGGCGAGACCCTGCTGCGCTTGAGCGACATGCTGTGAGCGCGAGAAAGGCACTCGGATCTGACCCGATTGCCTTTTCCGAAACCACGCGCATCCATATGTCAACTGTTTAGATGCGACCCCATTGGCTTGCGCTGCTTTTTCCATTGGTGGCGCGCGTCCTGGGGCGTAGGATTCGGGGCGCGTGCGACACGTCATTCTCGCGACCGCCGGTCACGTCGACCACGGCAAGAGCGCGCTGGTCAAAGCCCTGACCGGCACCGATCCCGATCGCCTCCCCGAGGAGAAGGCGCGCGGCATCACAATCGATCTCGGGTTCGCGCACATGGAATTGTCCGCGCCGGACGAGCCCTTGCCGGGGCTGTCCGTGGGCATCGTGGACGTGCCGGGCCACGAGGACTTCGTCAAGACGATGGTCGCGGGCGTCGGGTCGATCGATGTTGCGCTGCTGGTGGTGGCGGCGGACGACGGCTGGATGCCCCAGACCGAGGAGCACCTGCAGATCCTCGATTACCTCGGCGTCACGCGCGCCGTGGTGGCGCTGACAAAGATCGATCTGGCCGGGCGCCTCGAGTCCGAGGCGGTGGCCGCGGTCGCCGAACAACTTCGCCGCAGCCCGTTTGCCCAGGCGCCCATCGTTCCGACGTCGGTCGTCACCGGACGCGGCCTCGATGGGCTCAAGACGGCTCTTGCGCGCGCCCTTGCCCACGCACCGGTTCAGCCAGACCTCGGCAAACCGCGGCTGCCAGTGGATCGTGTGTTCACACTCAAGGGCATCGGCACGGTCGTTACGGGGACGCTCACCGGGGGGCGGCTCACGCGCGGACAGGCCGCGGTTCTTCAGCCGGGCGGGGTGGCATGCCGCATCCGGTCGCTGCAGAACCACAAGACCGAGATCGAGGCCGGCGAGCCGGGCATGCGCACCGCCGTGAACCTGGCCGACGTCGAGCCGCGATCGGACGCGCATCCGGAGGGCGTGGGGCGGGGAGACGTATTGACGCCGAGCGGGCTGGGCGCATCGAGTGCCACGGCGGATGTGTGGATCCAACGCTCGTCCCGGCTGGCAGCCGGCGCCTCTCCCGCATCCCGTCCGTTGAAGGATCGCACCCGGGTGCGCATCCATTTCGGCAGCGCGAATGCGGCGGCGACACTTTTTTTCCAGGGCGGACACGATCTTCTGGCGGGCCAGAGCGTGCTGGCCCAGGCGCGCTTCGAGTCGCCGGTGTTCATGATGCTGGGCGATCGGTTCATTGTGCGCGACTGGTCCGAGCAGGCGACGCTGGCCGGCGGCCTGGTGCTCGATCCGGACGGAGACCGCAAACGCTGGCAGGCCAAATCGCGCGTCGCCCTGCTCGAGGCCCGCGTCTCCGCCCCGGCCGATGTCGGGGTTTGGTTGGCCACGCAACTCGAACGCGATCATCTCCTGCGCCGGGACGCCCTCTTGAGGAAGGCTCGATGCAGCGATGCCGAGGTCGCCGTCGCTCTTGGTCGGCTGGCCCAGGATGGCGCCGTCACACTCTTCGACGAACTGGCTGCTCACACCGCGTGGTGGACCGATCTGAAGCGGCGCGCGGCGGAACGAATCGACCTCGAGCATCGGGTCCGGCCCGAGCGGGTCGGTCTGGCGCTGAGCGAATTGGCCGCGGCCCTCGAAGACGACCTTCTCCTGCCCGGCGCGTTCGAAGTTCTGCTGGCGGATCTGGCACCGGGCGAGTTCCGACGGGTCGGCACAGTTATTCAGCGGCGCACCCATCGGCCCGAGCTGCCGCAAAGGCTCAAGGCCGCCGGCGCGTTCGTGCGGCGGGCGCTCGCCGAAAAGCCACTCGAACCGCCCTCGCGAAAACACATCGCATCCGATCAGCCCTTGCAGCAGGCCCTGCGGTTCCTGCTCGACACCGGACAGGCGGTCGAGATCAGCGCGGACATCGTGCTATCGGCGGAGGGGTATGCGGATGCCGTGGCGCGGATCAAGGAGCACTTGGGGCGAACTGGCGCGGCGACAGTCAGCGACTTGCGACAGGCGCTTGGATCGAGCCGACGCATCATGGTGCCGTTGCTCGAGAAACTCGATCGCGACGGCGTGACGCTGCGCCAGGGCGATCTCCGGCGGCTCGGGCCGAAGGCGTAAGCCGGGCGTTCACGGGAGACAGCCTGTTCCTTTTTGAACTGCTCAGCGAACATGAACTTGAAGCGGCGGGAAAAGACGCTCCGCGAGTCTCGAGGCGACACGGGAAGACGCGCCCGCGTTTGGACTTCAGTGCTTCAGCACCGCTTTTCATGTCGGGGTTGACGCAGCGCAGGGGTTGGCCTTAGATAGCGGTCGTTGCATAAGCAAATAACAATCATTAGAAAGATAGAAGATCAATCCGGCCCCCGCCGGCCCGCGGCTTGGGTGCGGACGCGTCCTTGCGGGGCGCACGCGCCGGGCGGGGCGAGCCGCACGGGGCTGTTGGCATCAAGGCCATGAAACTGCTGCCGCAGCTCTTTCATTCCTCGCTGGGGAAGAAGTACATCATGGCGATCACGGGGCTGGGGATGCTGGCGTTCGCGGCGGTGCACCTGGCGGGCAATTTGCGGCTCTTCCTGGGGCCCGAGGTCTTGAACTCCTACGCCCACGGCCTGCATCGGGCGGAGGAGTCTTTGTGGATGATTCGGGTGTGTTTGCTGGTTTTGATCGGACTTCACGTCTCGATGGCGGTCGTGTTGACACATGAGAATCGGGCGGCGCGTCCGATCCTGTACGAACGATCGAGGCTGCCCGGCGCGTCGCACGCCTCGCGCACGATGATCTGGAGCGGTCTGATGGTGGCGGTGTTCGTGGCGTACCACCTTCTGCACCACAGCGCGAAGGCGCAGGTGAGCCTGACAGGCCACGACTTTGCGGCGTTCCGGACCACGCTGGCTGACGGAACAGCGTGTCATGACGTGTTCCGGATGGTTGTGGCCGGCTTCTCGCAGCCGGTTGTGTCCGGGTTTTACATCGTTGGCGTCGGCCTGCTCTCCCATCATTTGAGCCACGGGATCGAGGCTGCTTTCCAATCGCTGGGATTGCGAAACCGCGCGTGGGACGCCGCGGTGCGAAGGCTGGCGTCGGGCGCGGCCTGGCTCCTGTTCGTGGGCTATGCGTCCATCCCCGTGGCGGTTTTGTGCGGGTACGGAAGGGAGGCGCTTCAGTAAAATGCCGATCGACGCGCATATTCCGTCGGGCCCGCTCGAGCGCAAGTGGGAGCGGCACAAGTCGGATCTCGAACTCGTGCATCCGCGCAACAAACGGAAGTACGACGTCCTGGTGGTCGGATCGGGCCTGTCGGGGGCGGCGGCGGCGGCGACGCTGGCGGAACTGGGCTACCGGGTGAAGTGCTTCTGTTTCCAGGACAGCGCGCGACGCGCCCACAGCATCGCCGCGCAGGGGGGCATCAACGCCGCCAAGAACTGCTGCAACGACGGCGACAGCGTGTCGCGTCTGTTTCGGGACACGATCAAGGGGGGGGATTTTCGGTCGCGCGAGGCGAACGTGTATCGGCTGGCGCAGATCAGCGTGGACATTATAGACCAGTGCGTGGCGCAGGGTGTGCCTTTCGCCCGCGAGTACGGGGGGCTGCTCCAGAACCGGTCCTTTGGGGGGGCGCAGGTTTCGCGCACGTTTTACGCGCGGGGCCAGACTGGCCAGCAGTTGCTGCTCGGGGCCTACCAGGCGTTGAGCCGGCAGATCAGCCTGGGCAACGCGCGCATGTTTTCGCGGACCGAGATGCTCGATTTGGTGGTGATCGACGGTCAGGCCAAGGGGATTGTGGTGCGCGACCTGGTGTCGGGGGAGATTGCATCGCACGCCGGGGACGCCGTGGTGCTGGCGACGGGGGGCTATGCGAACATGTTCTACCTGTCGACCAACGCGAAGGGCTGCAATGCGACGGCGGCCTGGCGGGCCTACAGGCGGGGCGCCTTTTTCGCGAATCCGTGCTTCACGCAGATTCATCCGACGTGCATTCCGGTCGGCGGGGAGCATCAATCCAAGCTCACCTTGATGTCGGAGTCGCTCCGCAACGACGGGCGCGTCTGGGTCCCACGGCGCAGGGAAGACTGCGCGAAGGCGCCGGGGTCGATCCCGGAGGAGGATCGCGACTACTATCTGGAACGGAAGTATCCGAGCTTCGGCAACCTGGCCCCGCGTGACATTGCGTCGCGCGCGACCAAGGAGGTGTGCGATGCGGGCCGGGGGGTGGGTCCGGGCGGGCTGGGTGTGTATCTGGATTTCGGCGACGCGATCCGGCAAATGGGGATCGAGACGATGCGGGAGCGGTACGGGAACCTGTTCGAGATGTACGAGCGCATTCGGGGCGAGAATGCGTACGAGGTGCCCATGCGGATGTATCCGGCGATGCATTATACGATGGGCGGGCTCTGGGTGGACTACCACCTCATGAGCAACCTGCCGGGCCTGTTTGTCATTGGGGAGGCGAACTTCTCCGATCACGGGGCGAACCGGTTGGGGGCGAGCGGACTGATGCAGGGCCTTGCGGACGGGTATTTCATCCTGCCGTACACGATCGGCCATTACTTCGCATCCGGTCGCCCGTCCAAGACCCCGGCCGATCACCCGGGCTTTGCCGCGGCCGAAGCCGGGGTGAAGGCGCGGCTGGCGCGCCTGCTGTCGGTGCAAGGCAAACGCACCGTCACCTCGTTTCACCGGGAACTCGGGCGGCTGCTGTGGAACGACTGCGGCATGACGCGAAGCGAGGCGGGTCTGCGCGAGGCCCTGGGCCGCATTCCGGAGTTGCGCGCGGAGTTCTGGGGCGACGTCAGGGTGAGCGGGAGTGGGGGCGAGATGAATGCGGATCTCGAGCGGGCGAATCAGGTGGCGGATTATCTCGAGCTGAGCGAATTGGTGTGTCGCGACGCGCTGATGCGGGGCGAGTCGTGCGGCGGCCATTTCCGCACGGAATCGGTGACCGAGGATGGCGAGGCCAGGCGGGACGATGCGCAGTTTGCGTTTGTGGCGGCGTGGGAGTGCCGGGGGGCGGACCGGGAACCGATGTTGCACAAGGAGCCGCTGGTGTACGAGGAGGCGCGGATGAGCACGAGGAGCTACAGGTGATGCATCTGAGCTTGAGAGTCTGGCGCCAGAAGAGCGCTTCGGCTCCGGGGCGTTTCGAGACCTATGAGGCGCGCCATGTCTCTCCCGACATGTCGCTGCTCGAGGCGCTCGACGGGGTCAATGAGGATTTGATCGCCAGCGGCGGCGACCCGATCGCGTTCGATTCGGATTGTCGGGAGGGGATTTGCGGGGCGTGTTCGGTGGTGATCGACGGAATCCCGCACGGCAGCCGCCACGGGACAACGGCGTGCCAGCTTCACCTCCGCCACTTCAGGGACGGCGCCACGATCACGCTCGAACCGTGGCGGGCCCGTCCGTTCCCGCTGATCAAAGACCTGGTGGTCGATCGGCACGCCTTTGACCGCATCATCGAGGCCGGCGGGTATGTCTCCGTGAAAACCGGAGGCGCGCCGGATGGCAACGCCATCCCGATTCCCAAAACGAACGTCGATCGGGCGATGGACGCCGCAGTGTGCATCGGGTGCGGGGCGTGCGTGGCAGCGTGCAAGAACGCGTCGGCCATGCTCTTTGTGGCTTCGAAGGTGTCTCATCTGAGCCTCCTGCCGCAGGGGCGAGTCGAGCGCGAGCGGCGTGTCCTGGCGATGGTGCGCGCGATGGATGATGCCGGGTTCGGCGGCTGCACGGTGACGGGATCGTGCGAGGCGGTTTGCCCGAAGAACATCCGGATTGACGTCATCGCCCGGATGAATCGCGAGTACGGTCGCGCCCTGTTGAAGGGCGGGTCCCCCGAGCTGGCGCTCTGAAAGCAGTCAGGACGAGAACTGCCGCCGCCTCGGGCACGGGACGCTTGCCAAGGCCCGAACGGCTTGCGCAAGATGCGCGCGCGCATGCCAGAACAACCGGACAGTTCGTCGGCGCCCCGCCGGGCCTGGGTTCGGCTTTTCGAGGTCAAGCCCCTCGCACAGCTTCTGAGCGAAACGGAACGCCCCGGTCTGCAGCTCAAGCGCACGCTCGGCCCGGTGCAACTGACGGCGCTGGGCATCGGCGCGATTGTGGGCGCGGGCATCTTCTCGACGGTGGGCACCGCGGCGGCGGGCGGCGCCAACCATCTCGGCGCCGGACCGGCTCTGTCACTTTCGTTCCTGATCGTGGCGGTGGCGTGTTGTTTCTCGGCCCTCTGCTACGCGGAGTTTGCATCGCTGGCGCCGGTTTCCGGCTCGGCCTACACATACGCGTACGCGACGCTGGGCGAACTTGTCGCCTGGATTATCGGATGGGACCTGATCCTCGAATACGCGATCGGGAACGTGGCGGTTGCCATTTCGTGGTCGGCCTACTTCCAGGAGTTGCTGCGCGGGTTCGGTTTTTTATGGCCCGAGTGGCTGGGCACGGATTACCGGACTGCCGCGGAGGCCTCGGCCCTCGTGGCCCAAGCCCATGCGGCGGGCCAGGACATCGGCGCGCTGGGCGAGTCGGTCCTGCACGAGGCGCGCGCGTTCACGCTGGCGCCGCGCCCACTCGGTTTCCCCGTCATTTTCAACCTGCCCGCCGTCCTTGTGGTCGCGGCGATCACGTGGGTTCTGGTGCGGGGGATCCGGGAGAGCGCGCGCTTCAACACGACGATGGTCGTGCTGAAGCTGGGCGTCATTCTGTTTTTCCTGGCGGTGGGCGCGTTCTATGTCAAGCCCGACAACTGGACTCCGTTCGCCCCGCACGGCACAGAGGGGGTTCTGGTGGCGGCGGCGATCATTTTCTTCGCCTACATCGGGTTCGACGCCGTCTCGACCGCGGCGGAGGAGGCGCGCAACCCGCAACGCGACCTGCCGATCGCCATTATCGCGAGTCTGGTGGCCTGCACGGTGGTGTACGTGGCCGTGGCGATCGTGCTTACGGGCCTTGCACCCTCCAAGACGCTGGGGACGGCGGACCCGCTCGCGTCGGCCTTCTCCTCGGTCGGCCTGAGCCCGCGCGCGCTTTCGTGGGTTGCAGGCGTGATTTCGGCCGGCGCGCTCTGCGCGAACACGTCGGTCCTCATCGCGTTTCAGCTTGGCCAACCCCGCATCTTCTTCGCGATGGCCCGCGACGGCCTGCTGCCGCGCTGGGCCGCGCGCGTTCACCCGCGCTTTCGCACGCCGCACATCACGACCATCATCACCGGTGTTTTTGTGGCGTTCTTTGCCGGCATCACCAACATCAAGGAGATGGTGGAATTGACCAACATCGGCACGCTGTTCGCCTTCATCCTGGTTGCGGTCGGCATCCTGGTGCTGCGCCGCAAGGACCCCGATCGGGCGCGTCCCTTCCGCACGCCGTGGGTGCCGTGGGTGCCTTTAGCCGCCATCGCGTGTTGCGCGGTGCTGATGGCGATGTTGCCGGGAGTCACCTGGGGCCGGTTCGGCCTCTGGATGGCGGCGGGCCTGGCGCTATACCACATCTACAGCTTCCGCCAGAGCCGATTGCGGTGCCTGCAAGTCGGAGGCGTGCAGGCCGCGCAGCGGCGGGGTCCCATCTAGTGTGCGCGGTTCCCCTCGACCGTTAGCCCGCATTTCTCACCAGGTTGTGATGTCATCTGACCGGTCAGCGTCACATTTCACCTGAAATGCGGGCTCATCAGAAACCCGCGCCCCAAACCGATGGACCCAATCTCGACCACTACGTCCGCGTGCCCGCGTCACCCAAGGGGCTGGGGCGCGTCCCGGCGTTGCTGAACCGATGAGCCGATTCTCCTTGCTGGGCGCGGGTTTCACAGACCCGGAAATCTCACCCACCGACCGTCAGGAATGCCGCGACCGCCCCACTTGGTGAGATTTCCGGGTTAGGGCCGCCAGGGCAGGGCGCCGGCGTGCACGCCCCAGTCGGGATGGCTCTGGCTGCCGACCGCGTAGTACACCACCAGGACGGCCCCGTCTTTTAACGCAACCGCGCTCGGGTAGCCGCAATCGCCATTGGTCAGACGATCGACAAGCACGCGGTGCGCCGCCCATTCGAACCCGCCCCGCGCGTCACCCACGATGCCGACCACCCCGAATGGATTTCTCCGGTCGCCGGCCACCAAAGCGAGCCGCCCGTCCTGCAACACCACCAGGTCCGCCGGATGCACGCGGTCCGGCGTCAGCGAGATCGGGGCTGACCATGTCAGGCCGTTGTCCTTGCTCAGTGCAATCCACACGTTCTCGCCCGGGCCGCCCGCCGCCCCGTCGTGTCGCAGCGCGGCCGCCAGCGTGCCGTCGTTCAACCGGGCGAGGCTGGTCTCGTTGAAGCCGTCCGCCGCAATGACACTATGCCGGGTCCAGGTCTTGCCGTGGTCTTTCGAGCGAAACAGCAGGCTCGAGTCGTGCCTGCCTCCCTCCATGACGCCGTAGATGTTCATCAACATCGTCTCGTCCGGCATGGTCAGAATGCGCCCGTAAGGGCTGCCGAACTTGAGCCCCGGGAGATCGATCGGCTCGGGTTTGGTCCATGTCCTGCCGCCGTCCGTCGAGCGGGTGGCGAGTGTCCGCGCCCTGGCGCTCGGCGCGTTGGGCGCCCACTGCCCGGCCGCGTCGTAGTAGCCGCATTCCCAATAGCCCAGCACCAGGGAACCGTCCGCCGCCTGCCCGAAGGCGGGGTTCCGATCGTCCAACGGGCCGTCCACAACGAGCGATGGCGCGGTCCAGGTCCGGCCATCATCCGTCGAGAACACGATGTCCAGGCGACCTGCCAGACCGATGTGGGGCGCTCCGCCGCGCAGCACGGCCGCCAGCCGCCCATCCGCCAAGCGCAAGGCAACCGGGAAGAAGCCCTGGTTCCTGACGACGAGGACGGCGGTCTCTGGTGTTGGCGCTGCGCCTGGCGCGGACGGCTTCGATTCGCCGGCAAACAGATTTCCCGGCACCGTGCAGATCAGAGCGAGCGCCAGGGCTGCATAAGACGATTGGATTTTCATGGACAGGAACATAGCGATCGAAGGATGACCAGTCACGACATTCGCCCCGGTCTGTTGGGAGCGGCTTGTTTCCATGAGCCGTTTGGGGCGCATGGACCGGTCATTTCACCGCGAAGTGAAGCGCATGAAGAAAAGGCCGTGACTGGATTGGTCCCTTGAACCGCTGAGGGCATGTCGCGCGCGTTAAGCCGGCTGCAAGCCGGCGCTGGAGTTTGGACATTTTTATGGTTGTCGATGTGGTTGGAGGGCCTTCGTCGCACACTTCGTCGAACACTTCATCGTTCGGCAGGCTCTGTTCGATCAGCCCGAGCCCGAACTCCAGGGCGCCGACTCACGTCGGCGGCTACCGAACCACGGTTCATGGAGATCCTCGTTTGGCCCGGGCAGCCAGTTGATCGGCCAGACGCGTCGGCTCGGGCAAGCGAAAGCGGAGGGCGCACGCCAGAACGATCTCCTGCGCGCTTGCGAGGTCGATGCGATGACCGACGCTGACATAGACGGGGCGCGTCCCGGGCCGGGTTCTCAAGACCGAGCCAACGATCTCGAGGTTGTGCAGCAACGGGACCGAGGCGCCGCGCCTGCGAGCGGGTTCGGCGTGTTCGCCCACGAGCCGGCTCTTGGCGCAACCGATCGCAGGCAGGTCGCAGAGAACTCCCAGATGACATGCAATGCCAAAGCGGCGCGGATGGGCCAGTCCGTGACCATCGCACATGAGCAAGTCGGGCGCCGTGTTGAGCCGACGCAGCGCTTCGAGCAAGGCCGGCGCCTCGCGAAAGGAGAGCAACCCGGGCACATACGGAAACTGCAGCCGGCGCCGCGCCACGCGCTCTTCCGCCACGCGCCGCTCCGTCATGTCCCACAGGACGACCGCCCCCAGACAGAAGGCATGGTCGGCCGAGAATGCCGCATCGAGACCGGCGATGAAGCGGGGTTCTCCCCTCAACGGTTCGACCTGGACAC